>JACCDI010008950.1_pt1 | contig 215683 bp, 368 predicted proteins | sample 7442791 | NCBI WGS metagenome assembly JACCDI01 (sample SAMN15323434, study PRJNA562643) | freshwater metagenome | isolation source: river surface water | place: USA:Blue River Watershed | collected 2017-08-15
TACGGTTGGATTAAAACCTTCAGGTATTGTTTTTAAGGAAGATAAATCTAAAGAACCTTCAATTTTATCAATTCCATAAAATTGTTTTAAAGTTAAGTTATGTTTATTAATAAACTCTTTAATTTCTTTAGTTTCTTTCATTATTAAATAGATTAATAATTCAAAGTTAATAATAAAATCTGAAATAAAAAAATAAATTAATGTCTATAATAGTTTAAAGAAATAAATTATTATGGTTATTGTATTTACAATTAATGAAGTTTTTAGAGATTTTTTAAATCAAATAGAAAAATCTATGGTTAAATATGGTCATGTCGATGAAGATTATGTTTTACCTGACGAACAAAAAGTACATCATGACTTATATACTAGATTTAACTTAATTACCGTAGAAGAAATTGATAAATTTAATGAATTTGTGTATGACGTAGGTGTATTACCTTGTTTTGGATATGCTGATTTAGTACATAAGCAATCTGTATTAGGATTTAATAATATTATGTCTTATATCGAAGATTATTATGGTAATGATGTTGAAATTATATTAGCTGAAAAAGGTATTCATAATGATATGTCTGCTACATTGTTCTTTTTAAGTAAAACAGCTTGTAGAGCAAGAAATATTAAATTCCATAAAAATATTGAAGAAGTTTTAGATTATGCTGATGTAATTGTAACGGCAAATCCGAATATTATTAAAAATAAAAAAGAAAATACTATAATAATTAAAATTAAGTCAGATTATAATAATGAATGTGTAGGTGATTATGAATTTGATAATGTTTTTGAATTAAGTAAAAATAATGAATTAATAGATACTTTAATAAATGAAAATTAATTTAGAAAAATTAGAAGAAGCTGTTTATAGTACAAAAGAAAATATGACACCTTTAAAGTATGATACTTTAGTAAGTTTATTACATCTTTTTTTAGATTACTTTAATGAAAATGAATACGATGAAGAAGGTGAAATAATTGATTTTACAATTGACGAAGCACCTATATCAGTAAAATTAGCTTATAACACATTATTACATTATGGTATTATTAAATAAATTAATTAATTATTTTAAAAAATTATTTTTAAAGAATAAAGTAACCCTTTTAGATTGTAAATTTAGTAAATTAAAATCATCTAGGTATTATCTATTAGAAATTAAATTAAGTAAAATAAATGATATTGAATTACATAATCAATATTTTAAATATTATAATTTAGTCAATAAAGAACATGATTTTTATAATTCAGAAAGGTTATCTAATATAAGTATTAACAACGATAATAAATATTACACTTTATTAATACTAAAATTAGAATGTACAGATTTATATAACATGTATGAAAAAGATGTTTATATGGAATTACCTTTAAGAAAAACAGAAAATGGTGATGAAATTATTAAAATTAACTTATCAAGACAATTAGAAAAACAAGAAGAAATAATAAATGAATTAACATTAATGTTTAAACAATTAGCAAATACAAAAAAATAAACTATGGAAAAGGAAAAATTACAAGGGATTATTGATAGTATTAAAAATAAAGATTTTACACTTTATTTCTTTACTATGGATACTAAAGGCGTTGCAAAATATAGTATAAAACATACTTATGATATTGTGCAAACTTTAACTGAATTAGGTTATGATGCAAGAATTTTACATGAAAAAGATGATTACCATGTTAACTCACCTATTGGTTGGTTAGGTGACAGTTATAATAATATTAAACATACATCAATTGAAAAAGATAAATTAACTATTAAACCAATTGATTTTGTTATTGTACCAGAAGTTTTCGCTAATGTAATGGAACAATTAAGAATGAATAACGTTCCTTCAAAAAATATCGTAATGTGTCAATCACCTGAATACATTTTTGAATTATTAAAACCAGGTAAAAGTTGGGGGTCTTATGATTTCTATGATGTAATTACAACTAACAAACAAGTTTCTGATTATGTTAAAGATTTATTCCCTACAGTAGAAGCTTATGAAATACCTGTTGGGATTAGTGAACATTTTAAAAATGAACATAAGTTGAAAAAACCGATTATTTCTATTATGTGTAGAAATCAAAATGATATCTTGAAGATTTCAAAAATGTTCATTTTAAAAAATCCAATTTATGGTTGGTTAAACTTTAGAGATATTAGAGGAATGGCTCAGGAAGAAATGGCGCATATTTTAGATAATTCATTTTTAAGTGTATGGGTTGATGACATTTCAGGGTTTGGTACATTTCCAATTGAATCAATGAAATGTAACACACCTGTTATTGGTAAGATACCTAAGATGATTCCTGAATGGATGATTGAAGAAACTGAAAAAGGTAAAGAATTAAAACAAAATGGTGTATGGGTTAATAATGTTGATGAAATTCCTGATTTAATTGCTGAATTTACAAAATTATGGTTACAAGATGAATTACCTGAAAAATTATTCACTGAAATGCAAGATACAGCTAAATTATATACAACAGATGTTTTAAAAGAAAAAACAAAAGAAGTATTTGAAACCATTATTAACAATAGAATAACTGAAATAGAAAAATTAATGCAATAATATGAAACTAAGTATAATTATCCCAGTTTTAACTTTAAACGAAATTGAAGTTAAATATTTTGAAAATGCTTTAAAGAGTGTTGAAAATCAAACAAAGTTACCAGATGAATTATTAGTTGTAATTCCTGAAGAATTATCTGAACAAACTATTAGTTTAATCCCTGAAACTTTAAAACCAATTACAAATATTATTGTTAATAAAGAATCAACAAAGTTCCAAGCCCAAATTAACTTAGGCGTTAAAAACACAAAATCTGATTACTTTATGTACTTAGAGATTGATGATGAAATTAATAAATTTTGGGTAGAAAACATTCATAAATATTATGAAGACAATAATTCATTAGATGTTTTATTACCTATCTCAGTTGATGTTGATGCTACAGGTAAATTTATTGACATTACTAATCAAACTGTTTGGGCGATGGACTTCTGTGATGACTTAGGGTTATTAGATGAACAAGCTTTATTAAGATATCATAATTTCTCAATTCACGGTTCAGCGATTAATACTGCTAAATTTAATGAAATTGGTGGATTAAAAAATAATATTGAATTGACATATGCTTATGAGTTTTTATTAAGAGCAGTGTACAATGGTTTAAAGGTAACAACAATTCCTAGAACTGCTTATAAACATATTGTTGGTAGAGAAAATTCATTAACAGATAATTACAAGAAAACTTTAACACAAAAAGATGTCATTTTTTGGTTGGAAAAAGCTAAAAAGGAATACTATTTCATGGTTGATAGAACAATAACGATTGAAGAATAATTAACATGAAATGGGAAGAAAGAAAAAACAAAATTATTTTGGAGAAGATGAAGAGGATGCTGTAGTTAGATTTATAGGAAGTAAAGATTTAATAGAACGTAATCAAATATATAATGCATATTTAAGATTACCTATTGAAAAAATGATTGAATCTATCATAAGAAGATACGGACTTTTCTCCAAAGTTGATAATTATGAAGATTTACACTCGGATACATTATCTTTTTTAATATTAAAATCAGATAAATTTAAACCTGATAAAAATAAAAAAGCTTATTCGTATTATGGTACAATATGTAAAAATTATCTTATTCATAGATTAGTTAAAGAAACTAAAAGTACTAATACAACTATTGAGTTTGAGAGTTTTCATGATGATGAAAATAATGACATTAGTGATGAGAGTTATGAAAAAGGATATGATAATGTTGGTGTAGATTATAGTTCATTTATTAATCATATTGTTTTAACTTTAAAAACAGATATTGAAAAAAATAAGACTAAAATGTCTGAAAATGAATTAAAAGTTGGTAATTCAGTATTGGAAATTTTAACTAATAGAGAATATTTTGTTAGAGAAGATAGTAATAAGTATAATAAAAACAATTTCTATTACTCTGTTAGGGAATATACTGGACTTGAAACAAAAGATATTAGGTCTGCACTTAAAAGATATAAATCACTATATATGTTAACTAAAAATAACTTATTAAACGAAGGTTTGTTATAAATGAAAATAACTAATTATATCACTCCAAGGCAATCATTAAAAACTACAAACGCATTTAATTTAACTAAAAGTGATGTTAAAAATAGTTTATTAATAACTAATAATCAATTTGATGTTAATGTATTTAGAAATAGAATAAATGTGGTTTCAATAGGTAATTTCGATGAATATTGTGTAGGAAGAAGGTTTAAGAAATTAATAATAGATGATTATTTTAGTACAGGTTTAAAAGGTTATAAAAATAATATTTTAGAGTTATGTTATTATTTAGGTGTTGAGGAAATCACGACTTATAGTACACCAAAATATTTTGAATATAGTAGAGGATTGATTAATAACATTAAATATATTAAAGAAATTGATGAAGGTTATAATAAATATGTTGAGTTATTTGGTGAAATTAATTTTGACACATATGCTTTTTATAGACAAAGTCTATTAACTGAAGATGATTCAGAAATAATTGATTATTTCCATAAGGAGTTTAAATATATTATCAATCCAGCAACGGCTCACACATCGATACAAACTAAATATTTATTTAATTAAAAAATATGAAAAAATATTTCTTTATCCAACCAAGACAATCTGGTAAAACAACTAAGGCGTTAGATATTTACAGAAAATCACCTAATGATAGTTTATTTATTACTTATAAAGCTGATTTCGCTAATGAATTATGTAAAAAAGTAAATGGTAATCCTAAAAATTTTATTTCATCAATGAAAATTAAAGATAAAACTGTAGGATATAAGTTTATAATATTAGATGAATATATGTTCTTTAAGAATAAAGAAGAGGTTTATGAAAATATAGTTAAAATGATTGATGTTGAAACTATTTACATATATTCAACTTCAAACAAACAATATAATAAATATTTATATAATTTTGTGAAATATTGTAAAGAAATCGGTTTATCTTATTCAGCAACATTATCAGAATATAGTAGATATAAAGGTTTTTCAGATAAAACAGAAGATGACATTCGTGAGTTATATTATAATTTTTTAACAGATAGTGATATAATATTAGATGATAAATTTAAAAAATCAACAAAAAATACGGAAGAGTTAATTAATATTTTATGTAAAGAACAATATGAAGTTGAAATTCTGAATAAATATTTAACTGATAATTTAATATCATTAGAAGAACATAATTCAATAATAAATATTTCAAGTCATAAATTAAAATTAAATGGAATAGCATGTCCTAATTGTGGTAAGGAATTATTCGATAGTCAACCAGATATTATTTTAATGACTAATCCACCAAAGAAACATATTGAATGCGGAAACTGTGGTTTCGAAGGATATAGAAACACTTAAAATATTCTTATAAATAACTATTTATATATAAATAAGTTATTATGAGGTCAAAATCATTAGTTAAGATAACAGAGGATAGTCATGAAACGTTATTAGCGTTAATGCAGGAATCATATATTGATGCAACTTTGTTAAAAAATGATGCACAAAAATTATTAAACACTTTAAATTCAGGTGCAAAACCTGAAACCATAGATGAATTAGCAAAAATCACAAAAGAAAAGACTAGTTTATTAAAAATTAAAGAATCTTCCATTAAATTAAAATTAGAGATTTCCAAATTACAAATGGAAATGTATAAAGCTAGTAGAGCGCAAGCTACACAAGATATTATTGACCCTAAGTTAACATTAAAGGTTGATTTAGATGATTTTAAGAATGTTAGAGAAGAGGTTAAGAAAAGTTTAAATAGCTAATGTTTATTATTGATGATAAAAATAATATAACAGGTAAGATTGCTGCATTAAAAACATTAAGTGGTGGTTTACCTAAAATTAATATCCGTTCATTATTTTCTAATAATGGTACAAATCCTATTGTTTATTTATTAAATTTATTTCAAATTACAACAGGGTCAAATAATCTTAAAAATCTAATTCCAGAATTTATTGTTAGTAAAACATTTGATTTAGAAACAAAGATAATTAGTAATTTATTAAATGAATTAGCTAATACATATACTTGTGGTAATATATTAAACTTTACTGATGAACAAAAAACAAATGGTATTGATATTTCAGTAAAGGAAATCGATTTATTTAACAAAACATATTATTCACCAACATCAACATATGGTGATGTTTTATATTCAAATGCTAATATAGATAAATTAATATATGATGCGATACAAGCTAATGGTAATAATGTAGAAAATGATTTATTTATATTAAGATATAATTTATCTAACGATACAATAAACTTTAAACCAAAAGTAAATACTTTAAATGAATTTAATACAAAATTCTTAAATAATATAAAATTCTTTAATCCTAAGTTAATTTATTTTAGTATATTTGATTACTCTTTTAATTTATTAGGCAAAACTAAAGCTAGATTAAAAAAAGAAGAAGAAATTAATAAGGTGTTGGATAACATTATTAAATCTGAAACAACAACTATTGAGGATAGATTTTTTGAATTTAGTCAAGATGAAAATATATTTATAACTTTACAGTCTGAAAGTAAATTTAACAAAGTTGTTAAATTAAAAAGTTGTGATGAAATAGATACATTTGTTGAAGAAACTTCATTTGAAAATGGTGTACTAAAAATTACAGAAAATATAACTATAGTTGAATTAGAAAAATTATTTGATGAACAATACGATAATATAATGTCTAATGTTTCTCCGAGTAATAAAAATATTTCAATCATAGAGTTGGTTAGTAGAACATTAAATGATTTACCTGTGATATTATTAAGGTTGATTATAAGACCTGATATAATGATGTTATTTGCTATTAACAATAAAGTATTAGGTGCAGAAGATAATAAAGATTTATTTAGAAAAATGATAAATGTTATTGCAGCAACATTTGGTTCTTTATTATTAACTTATCTTGTTATGTTTTTATTACAGAAATTTATTAAATTATTAACTCCGTTATTAATTAATAAAAAAGTAGTTGATACAAAGGAACGTTTAAATAATAAGAAAAAACTATATAAAAGTATATTTGGTATTAATGATAAAGTTTTAAATATAAGTAAAAGATTAAATAATTTATCATTACCAGAGATTAATAAGATATCGTTAGATATTGATTCATTTACTGAAAATAATAGTATATAATATGGGATTAGTTAATTTTATAAATAGTGTAGTTGATAGTGTTTTTAATAGTACTAAAACACCTATTGAACCTGTAGCACCACCTTTGATAATACAAGGTGGATTAATAAGACCAGGATTAAACGCTAAAGAAATTGCAGCAAGAATAATTGCTAGACAAAGCGAAGCTGGTGCGCCTGTAGGTGCTTTAGCTAATGGCGAAGATAGTGTTACTGAAAAAATGGAGATAATTAGAGTTGAGGAAATAATAAACGCATTATTAACAGAATGTAAAATTGAGATAGCTATACCTCCTGGTGTTCCTGTAACTACAGTCGGTGCAGGTAACTTAGGTATACCTGTAGTGTCACAAGGTGCTACAACTAATTTTATATCAGGACAAGGTTTAATAAGATAAATTATGGAATATAAATATTTAAGTAACGCAGAAATCGATTTAAAATTAAGAGAACTAGAATTAGAACATCAAAGTATAAAGGAAGCTATCTTAAGATTAATGGATAAAATGGACGCTATTGAAAAAGAATATTCAATAGTTTCTCAGGAGTTAAAACATAGAAAGTAATGAAAAGTACAAGTGGTATAAATCAACATAAGTTTACAATGGGTAATATTTTTAACGGAACAGTTAAAAATAACTTTTATATTGGTGTTGTTGTATCTAACGAGGATGAATTTGATGCAAATAGAATTAAAGTTAGAATATTGGGGTTAGACAAAGACCAATCTAATAATGATTTACCTTATTGTTTTCCATTAATGGTTAAATTTATTAGCTTTGTACCAAAAGTAAATGAACATGTTTTGGTGTTTATTCCTAAAGAAGATAATAAACAAGAAAATAGGTTTTGGTTTGGTCCAATAATACCACAATTCCAAGATATATCAGGAGATAATATCAAAGTTGGTTCAACAGCAGGGCTTGATGGTTCAGCAATGAATTATGACATTTCTTTATCTAAAAATCCGAATTCAAAAGGTATATTACCTAACAAAGAAGATGTTAGTATGTTGGGTAGAAATAATACTGATATTATACATAAAGATAATGAATTAGTATTAAGAGGAGGGAAACATTTAGCTGAGGATATAACATTATTTAATGATAATATTTCATATGTTCAAATAAAAAATAATCCTGAAAAGAATGAAACAACCATTAATTTAGTTGGTAATAAAATTAATTTATTGTCACATAATGGGGTTAATAATTATAATTTATCTGATAGAGATGATTTAATTAATGAACAAACCCAGGAAAGTATTGATAAAACGGCAAAACCAACTGTATTTGGTGATGAATTAGTTGAATTTATTAAATTAATGAAACAATATGTTATATCACACACGCATCCTTATCATGGTATGACACCTGTTATAACTGATTTGGAAAAAAAGATAAAAGATTTTGATTTGGATAGATTATTATCTAAAAATATAAAAATTAATTAAATAATAACTATATATAATAAAAACATAATACTATGGGATGTAATTGTAAAAAAAACAATGTAACTATTGTTAAACCAGTGGTGATTAAACCAAAAACAACTAAATAATAATTTTAAATAATGACTAATGATATTAGAATAAGAACCGATATTGGTGATAATAAATCAATAAAAATTAAATTAGAACAAGATTTTGATTTAATAAAGATTCTTAGTTTAAATATCTCACAAGAAGATGCGTATAGAAGATTTTGTTCTGATTATGGTGTGTTGGTTGGTAGAGTTACGACTAACAACGGAGGTATCGGCATACCAAATGCTAAGGTATCTATATTTATACCTTTATCAAATGAAGATGAAAATGATTCAGTAATTAGTTCTTTATATCCCTATAAAGATGTTAACGACACTGATAGTAATGGTACTAGATATAATTTATTACCTAAAAAAGAAGTTAATAACGATTGTTTAACTGTTAACGGTACTTATCCTAGTAAGGAAGATATGTTAAATAATCCAGTGTTATTAGAAATTCATAATAAATATTATAAATACACTACTACTACTAATGAATCTGGTGATTATATGTTATTCGGATTACCTTTAGGTATTCAAATGGTTCATATGGATGTTGACTTAAGTGATATAGGTGTATTTTCACAATACCCTTATGACTTTGTAAGAAACGGCACACCTTTGGAGTTATTCACGTCTAGTAGAAAATTTAGGAAATCAACAGATTTAAATACATTACCACAAGTTAAAACTGAAAATAAAACAGTTAACATTATTCCTTTTTGGGGTGATACAACAGAATGTGAAATAGGTATAACTAGATTAGATTTCAATATAAGATATAATATTGAACCACACTCAATATTCTTAGGTTCAGTTATCACTGATGATGGTAAAAATTCTATAAATAGAGGTTGTAAATCAAGAAGAAAAAGTGGTTCATTTTGTGACATGAATACCAATAATGGGTTTATTAGAATGGTAAGAGAAGAATCAGACGGTTCTTTACGTGAATTTAATCCATATGGTATTGATTTAATAGACGATAATGGCGTATTTGCATATCAAGTACCTATGAACTTAAATTATGTTGTTACAGATGAATTTGGCAGGTTAGTACCAACAAGTGATACTAGAAGAGGTATTGCAACATCATCAAACGTTAGATTTAAATTTGATATATTACAATCAGGTAATGAAAAAAGAAGAAGATTTAGAGGTAGTTATTTAGTTCCTAATCATCCTATAAAAGATAATTCAAATATTGATTTTCAATTTAATAATACATTAAATAAAGATAAATCATTATACACAATGTATTGGAATAACATATATACAGTATCTAATTTCATTCCTAAATACCAAAGAACATCTTCGGTAACAAGAAGACATACTGGTGTTAAAGATGTTGATTCATGTTCAGATAGAACTTTATTTCCTTTTAACAAAGTGGATGGTAATTTAAACCCTATATACACCACTCTTGTTATATTTATTACGGTTTTTTCCGCCTTAGTAACAGCATTAAACGGATTAATATTTGTGTTAAATGGTATACCAGGAGTCAATGTTTCTTGTATATCTTTATCATGTTCTGATGGAACTAAGTTTGCACCTGGGTGTGGATGTAAAACAAAAGGGGCGGATGAATTAAGAAAAAAAGAGGGTAATATCACTTGTGGAGATGGTGCGGGAAACGCTTATAACGATTGTCAAAGAACTCAATTAGCGGATAGTTTAGATGTGTTAGAATTTGACTTTTATAATGATTGGGTTAATGGTGTTTTATATTTTCCATTAATGAGAGCGAATAAAGATTTCACTAAATTCTGTAATTATAACGCTGATAATAATAACTTAAGATTACCATTATATTATAATGAAACTTGTATAACTGACAGGAATAATCCTGGTGTTATTGATGATACTTATTATAATTTAGTTGAAAAAAGAACAGGTTTTTTACTTAAAAACAATGATGATATTATATACTCACCAAAAGTTGGTAATACTATAGGTTTTGCTACAGATATAATTAACTTAGGTTCTATATTTGAAGTTGATATTTTAAACAGTAATAGATTAGGGTTTATTGGTAATATTCCTCCAACAACATATAGAATACCTGAAACAGGTGCGGAAGAAACAGGTGATGGAACATTTATCTTGGGTTTAAATCCTTTATTGATTAATTTAGATATAAGAACCGTTACAGTTAATAAAACTAATTGTGATAATTTAAAGAAAATATGTCAATTGGGTGTTGATGAAGAAGTCGAAAGTAATCAATTAAAAAATGAAATACCTATAACTAATATTAATATTGATGATAGTGATACTAGAAAATTTTTAATGGCTAGTAATTTATTACAAAATCCTTTATTATTGAATGATGATTTTAACACAACTAGTTATAATCAATATATAGGTGGTGAAACAACATTAGGTAATGGATTTCCTAGTAGAAACAACAATTCAACAAAGTTAATAAAATATAATAAACTTAGGTCATATTATTTTTATTTTGGGTTAAATATTGGTAAAACAGCTGTTGATGTATTTAATAAAAAATATTTTGGTAAATGTTTAAATGAAGAAAATTCTAATATTTTTATTAATGGTAAAATTACAAATGTATCAACAATAAATGAAAGTAATGGTTCGATAACTGAAATTACTATTACAGGTGTCAATTCAAATAATTTAACATATACTTGGACAAAAGATAATAATATTATAACAAACTCAAAAGATTTACTTAACCAACCAATTGGTAAATATACAATAACAATTTTAGATAATAATACAAATATGCAATACAGTAGAGATTTTTTTATTAGCGGATTAGCTGATATCGATTTTAATTTAAATGTTAGTGGGTTTAATCCTGATACATTTAGTATTAATGTAAATAACATTGTTGGAGGTACAGCAAACTTTAAATTTGAATTAATATCTAATACTATTGTAGTAAAATCATTTAATTCTATTGATAGAAACGGAGTAATATTTAATAATTTAGATGACTATATTATATTTAGTAATATATCTTATGATATTAAAATAACTGATAGTACAGGTTACAGTAAATTATTTGAAACTAAAATTATATTCGAAACTATTCCAGCTATTGTTGCTGAATTAGTTAATGTTATTGAACCTACATTAGATGTTAATACAAATGAATATAATAGCGATGGTTCATTTAGAATTAATATTAGCGGAGGTAAGTCTAATTACACAATAAAAGTTGTTAATAGTGATGAAACTTATAGTAGTATTTTAATAATTGAAGAAGATGATTCTTTTTATCACGAAAGTGAAGGTGCGCCTAAAGGTAATTATACATATACTATTGAAGATTCTATTGGTAATAAATTTATTGGTAATTTTTCTCTATAAATTTTTGGTAATTTAAAATATTTGTTTATCTTTGTTCTATAGAAATATATTATCTATAACGGTTGAGTGTAAAAAATCGTTTTAATGTTTTTTACACTTTGTTATAAGTATGTAAAATAAAAATTATACAAATTAAAAAATAAAATTATGAAAGAAAAATTAGAAGAATTAAAAGTAATGGATAGTGAAAAAATGGAAGATTTGTTTTATGAATTACACAAAAATCAATGGTTTGATGACGAGTCTGATGTTATTAGTAGTAGAGGTTCATTTAAGAAAGGGTTTTTAACTGCAATAAGATTAATAGAAGAAGAATTAAATAAATCATAATTTTTATTTTATTACTTATAACGTTTTGCGTATATACGCAGTGCAACGAAAACTTAATTTGAAACACAAAATTTAATATTATGATAAAAACTTGGATTGAAAAACTGAAAGCATTGCGTATATACGCTGTTATGTGCCGTTTTTTACTTGTTGGATGGGTAATCTATCGAATAATAGGAATCGTTTTTGGTGTAGTGATTTATATACCATATTGGTTGGTAACAGGTGAAAATGTTGTTTGGAAGATAGATTCCTATTTTGACAGGATTTGTCCGAAGGTGTATTAAAATGGCACATAACGGTTGGGTATATACAAAGTACCCTAACCACAAACTTTAAATTTAATACAAACCTTAATAGGGTATTTCGTATATACCTTGTTATACAACGTTTTATTTATGGAAAAGACATTTATTGATTACAGAAAACAAATCTATGCTTCAATCAACGGAACTAAAGGTAATTTAATAAAATTAAGTAAGAGTAAATTACTATCTAAAGGTGAAAAAGTGAAGTTAGATAAGGTGATTGAAGCATTAGAAGATTTGAGAGTGGAATATTATAACAACAGAGGTTCTAAAAATGTTGTATAACGTCCGATGATAAACAATCGTTTTAATGTTGTTTATCATTTGTTATAAAGAGTTTATTAACCAATTAAATATAAAAAATGGAATTTACATTAGAAGAAAAAATGAGAGCAATCTTCAACTCTGGTGATGTTGTTAAGATTGAAAAAGTATTAAGAACAAAAAATGGTGAGAAACACTATAAGTATGTTTGGAATGTTGATGGAAAACAAACAACGAATTGGTTTGGATTTGATACTATTGATGAATGTGTTGAAGATTGTCTAACCCACTTAACTATAAATTCTTTATAACGTTTGGGTATTTGCGAAGTTGCCCTTGCAGATACTTAAAATTAAGCACAAATGTTGATGGGCAATTTTGCAAATACCTTGTTACCTGCTGGTGCGGATTATTTAGCAGGATTTTGATTTGAAAACGAATATAAAATTTAAAAAGTTTTAGAGTATGAAATATATGGGAAGTAAGGCAAGATTTAGTAAAGAGATTTTGCCGATAATATTAAAAGACAGGACAGCCGAGCAGTGGTATGTAGAACCATTTGCAGGTGGTATGAACGCAATTTGTGAGGTAGGTGGCAAACGAATAGCAAACGATATTCACTACCATTTAATACAAATGTGGAAAGAACTTGTTAGCGGTTGGATTCCAAAAAAGATTACCAAAGAGGATTATTCGGAGGTGAGAACAGACCAAAGCAAATACCCTGCATATTTTGTTGGTTGGGTTGGGTTTAATTGTTCTTATTCGGGTAAATGGTTTGGTGGCTTTGCAGGTGAAACTAATACAAAAATAGGAACGGTAAGAGATTACCAAACTGAAGCGATAAACAATGTGGCAAAACAAGTTGAAAAAATGAAAGGTGTAATATTCCAAAACAAACCTTACTATGAATTGGAATTGCCACCAAACAGTATTGTTTATTGCGACCCACCTTACGAAGGAACAACAAAATATGCTAACGAATTTGACCATAATCTTTTTTGGAATTGGGTAAGGAATATTAGCAAACAAGGACACACGGTATTTGTAAGTGAATATAATGCACCTGCTGATTTCGTTTGCGTGTGGGAAAAGGAGGCAAAATCTTCTTTATCGGCAAATGGTAAAATCGGAGGCAATAAGGTGAGCGTGGAAAAACTTTTTAAATTTTCTTCCACAAATGTTCAATAGTAGCAGAATCGTAGCACTTGCAGGTAACGGATGGGTGTATGAGAAGGTTTGGTTGTAGAAACTTTCAAATTACTACAACTGCTGATGCAAACTTTCTTATACACCTTGTTATGTGTAGGTGTGGTTAATTAAGGTAGAATGATTAATCGGAGAACTGAACGAAAATTTTAAAAAGAAAAAAAGGTGGGATTTTAAAATCTTAATATTTATATATAAAAGAAAACAATGAAAGATTTGAAACAATTTATTAAAACATCCATACGAGAGTTTCTTAATGAAAATACACAACATAATGATATTGGTAGTGTTTTTCAATATTTTATGAATAAAAATTTGAATTATGAACTTCAAGAAAATTTAGAAAATTCTTATGATGAATTAAAAAGTTTAATTAGTGGTGATAAAATTATTGCATATAGAGTTTTAAATGTTAATGACGTTAAGGATATTGATATTAATAATATAGGTATTCATTTTACGACAGATAAACAAAATACAACATCTGACGATTTTCTTGAAAAGATAGGTGTTATTGATTTTGAAGGAAATTATGATTATGAAAAGTTTTTTGTAATTACTGTTGAAACCAACGTAAATAATGTTGATTGGTATAAAACTTTTGACAATAGAATTAATTATTATGGTGAAGATGAAATAAATTTTATCAATAGTAATCAATTAAAAATAATAAATATTGAAGAAATTGAACTATAGTGTATGGGATTTTTCTTTTAAAATTTCAACCGAAATGTTGATTAGAACGATGAACAGAACACTTACACATAACGGCTGCGTGTATGGCACGTTGCCTATACAGAACTTAATTTAAAACAATAAACTTTTAAGATATGAAAAACGATAATTTGAAACAAAAAAGGCAATGTGCTATACACGATGTTATACACCGTTTATTTCATACTCATAATTTTAAACCGATACTTAGTAGGTATATTTCATTTAGTTCAAGAGACATTCTTTATGAGTGTAAATGTGGTAAAAGAAAGATTGTAAATGTTTATCGTGATTTTGATACACCTTTTCCAATGGAAACCACTATGTTATTAACTCATAAAGATATGCAGGACGCACTTTTAAATGGTGTATAACGTGTTGTGTATGAGCAGTGGCACTTGTACACACTTTCAAATTAGCTACATCGCTTGTGTGCCATTGCTTATACACGGTGTTAGGTGCAGTATTTTATTGATTATTAATTAAATATATAAATATGAAAACAAAAATTATTTCAGCATTCCCTGGTACAGGGAAAAGTGTTTATCACTCAAAACACAAAGAAACTACATTAGATAGTGATTCATCTAATTTTAGTTGGATTATTGATGAAAATGGGAATAAGGTAAGAAACCCTGAATTTCCAAAAAATTACATAGACCATATTAAAGAAAATATTGGTAAATATGAGTTTATATTTGTTTCATCACATAAAGAAGTTAGAGATGCGTTATTTGAAAACTGCATTTTCTTTTATTTGGTTTATCCAGACGATAGACGAAAAGATGAATTTATTGAACGCTATAAGAACAGAGGTAATAATGAAAAATTCATTGAATTAGTTTCAAATAAATGGGATGATTGGATGAAAGAAATTTGGTTTTTACCTGATGGTTGTAAGCATATCAATATGGTTTTAGATAATCTTGAAGATGAAATAAGACATTTAAAAGCTGTTGAACATGGCGAGGTTGATTCTTAATATTGCACCTAACAAAATATTACCGCAGTTCAAAAAATTGAACCTAATATAAACGATTAATTATGAGCGATTTAGAAGAAAAAGTTTTAAATAAATTAGAAACTTTAATCATAGAAAACCAATTATCTAATGATAATTTGGTTCAAATAATTGAACTATGTGGTTCTTATCTAAATCTACAAACAATTTCTGATTATTCAAAAAATAATAAGATTAGTTATAATGGTGTTAAAAAATGTAGATATATTAGAAATATTTTTAATGTTAAATTTGTTATAGATAATGATTAAATTTAATTTGTTAGTTTAATTAATTATTATTATATTTGTAAAAAATATAAACTTAATGATAAAAATATTAGTTATTCCATCTGATAGAAGTGGTGTTGGTCATTTCAGGTCGATAAATCCACATGTTAAGATGCAAGAGAATTATCCTGATGATGTTTTTGTTGAGATTAATTATAATCCAAATTTAAAAAATATTGAATATTTAAAACAATTTGATATAGTACATTATCATAAGATGTTATTAGATTATTCAAAAACAAAAGAAAATTTAGATATATTTAAATCTTTAAATATTAAAACTGTTTTGGATATTGATGATTATTGGGATGTTGATGTAAATCATCCTGCATATATTACAATTAAAAAACATAATATAGATAAGTATATATCTGAAAATATTAAATACGCCGATTACGTTACCACAACAACAAAATATTTAGCGAATGAGATATCAATAAGAAATAAAAATGTACACGTATTCCCAAATGCTATAGAACCAACAGATAAACAATTTATACCAAATCCAACCAAGTCAGATAGATTAAGATTAGGGTTATTATGGGGGTCATCACACAAACAAGATATTAATTTACTAAAAGATTTAACAACATCGTTGATTAATGAAAAATTAATAGATAAAATTCAATTTGTTTTATGTGGATTTGATACAAGAGGGGTTTACACAAATATTGACCCAAAAACAAATAAAGTAACACAACAAAAAATGTTACCTGAACAAACCGTTTGGTATTATTATGAAAAACTATTAACAAATAATCACACCGTATTAAGTGATGATTATAAGAAATTTTTACATAAGTTTATTAAAGATGAATATCCAAATGTTGAAAATGAACCTTATAGAAGGATATGGACAAAATCATCAAATACATATGCTACAGGTTATAATGAGTTTGATGTAATGTTAGCCCCATTAAACAACACTAAATTCAATAAATTAAAAAGTGAATTAAAATTTGTTGAATCAGGTAATTTTTCTAAACCATTTATATGTTCAAAGATTGAACCTTATTTAATAAGTGGTGTTGATATGTATGAAAGAGGTGGTACATTTAATGATAATGGTAATTTATTATATGTACCACAAGATAAAGATAAATTTTGGATTAAACATATTAAAAATTTAATTAATAATCCTGAGTTAATTAATACATTAGGTAATAATATACATAAAACATTTAATGAAAAATATCACATAGATGTGGTGGTTAAGAATAGATATGAATTTTATAAGAAAATAAAAAATGGAGAAATTTAATATAGTGTCAGTGTTTATCTTTTCAACAGAACCTACTTTACCGAAGTTGGTCGAAAAAAGTGCGAATAAATTAATATCTAAAGTAACAAATGATGTTAGTTATTACAATTACATTATTCAAACGGCTTTATCTATTGATGAACTTAAAGAATTATTGGAAACCGAAGATTCAGACATATCATCTTTTATTACTATAACATTGTTAGATGAAAATAGTTTTAAAACGGTAAGAACAAATATGTATAAAACATTTTTATCATCTATTGATAATTTATTTGTTGATATCGATGAATGTGATGAAATTCAATTAACTGAAACTATTTCTAGTAAAGATAACGAAGAAGATATATCTGATGAAATGGATGAAGAAGATGAACAAGATACTATAACTGATATTATGGAATCTTTGTTAAAAAGAGGTAATATAGATGAAGATAGTATAATGAAAGCTATTGATACTTTATTGGATAAAGGTATTGAAACTGAAAATGATAAAAAACAATATGATATGTTGGTCGAAGCTTTAAAAAAATATAAATAAAATAATATCGGATGTTGGGAATTAATTGATTGGCTATGGATAGACGATGCTATTCGTAGCAACAAACCAATTATACCCGAAATTGAATTGGTTATAAAAAATAATGTTGTAGACACTGTCTATGTGTATCGTCAGCCTTAATTGTTTATAACGAACAAATATAAAAAACGTTTTAATGTTTTTTATATGGTGTTAGCAACATTTTTTTTTTAAGTCAAATAATATTTATAAATAACCCTGTCAGTCTTGGGTCAACTGTCAAATTAAAGTTATGGAAGTCAAAACATTGAATATATAATTTGAAATAAAGGGTGAGTCTAGTCATTGTGTAAGGTTTCTAAGAAGTATTAGAGATGTCGCAACCAAAGTTAAACGTTAGGACACAACCCTTATATACTAGACACTATTTTTACTTTGACCACATGCACCATGTAAGGTATCGTGGCACGTTTTCAGATAGTGACTCACCCAATTTCAAATTTAAATAAAAAATATTAACGTTAGATATAATTTCAATAATTGTTGCTAACGGTTGAGGCTAAGAGCAGTTGCCTTGTAAATACTGTTCAATTAACCACAAATGCTGATAGGCAATTGCTTATAGCCTTTGTTATAAAACGTTTATTGTTATGAAATTTGAATGGAGAAAATTATTCCCAATTAGTTGGTATAGATGGAATAAAGGATACGATTTTAACACATTTATATTCTACCTTGATGTACTTATTTGGTCAATTCCACTTAGTATATTATTTACAGTGTGGGTTTTAAATGTTTTATAACGATTTGGTGTATGAGAAGGTTTGCTTATATGAACTTTCACATTACCACAAATGCTGATAGCAAACTTTCTTATACACCTTGTTATACACAGTACGGTTTATTAAGGTAAAGCGTTGATACGAAGCACGAATAAAAACTTTTTAAAAATGTGCGGTGGAAAATTTAATTTGAAATATTTATATATAAAATAAAATTATGGAAAACGAAATGAGAAAATATATTGATAAAGTGAAAAACTTTAAGCCGTTGGTGAATGAAAATAACATAGAACAATTTAGTGATTTTGCTAATACTGAGCATTTTAAAAGTTGGTTTGGCAATTCAAAGGTTATTGATGGTGATGGTAAACCATTGCCAGTATATCATGGTAGTCCAGTTGGTGGTATTGAAAGTTTTAAAAATAAGGAGAATTATGAGAGTAATAGCGAGGTTCTGTCAAGTGGGCTAAAAGAATTTGGTATTTTTTTTACTACAAGTGTGGAGTTAGCTAAAAAATATAAAACTGAAAGAAAATTAAACCCAAAATATATACAAGAAATTAATTTTCAAATTGAAAAATTAACAAATATACTATATACCGTTAGAAATAATAGAGAATACGATAAAATAAACGATGAAATTGATAAATTAAAAAATAAATTAAAAGGTGGTGTATATCAATCATACTTAAAAATAGAAACTCCTTATATATTTGATGCGAAGGGGAAAGATGGATATAGTGGCTGGAAAGAACTAAAAGTTGATATTGGCTATAAAACTGCTATTGGTATTGACGCTATAGAGGCATTGAGTGGACATAATAATATGTATAAATCGAAATACGATGGTATTATTGCTAAAAATATTATAGATTTACATATAGGTAGTGATGATTTATCAAAATATAAAAACTTTGCTGGCGATGTTTATATGGTATTTTCTCCATCACAAGTTTTATTAGAAAAAGGAATTTAAAAATGCGTTGGCAAAATTATTTTTGTTTTTCATGACGAAACTCAAATTGAAACACTGAACTAAGGCATGGAGCATAACGTTGACGGTATCAGCCGTTGGCGATTTTGAAACACGAATGTATCACATTATAAATAACTTAAATATGAAAAACGAAGCAACGCAAACCACTGAAACGCCAATGGCTGATGACCGTGTGTTAACTGCTGGCAATTTTAAACCTATTCTTTTTTCAACTCCAATGGTACAGGCTATTTTGAGAGGTGAAAAAACACAAACAAGGCGAATAATTAAGATTGATAAAGGTGAAAAAATAGAATTTGATAATTACGAAACAAGAAAATGCTTTATTGTAGTAGGTAAAGACTATGTAAAATCTTTAAAATGCCCATATAAAGTAGGCGACATACTTTGGGTTCGTGAAACATGGCATCCAAAAAGACATTCATTCCCTATTGGATTACCATTTGAATATAAAGCAACTGCCAAAGAGGACGGAAACCCAACGGATGAACCGTGGAAACCTTCAATTTTTATGCCTAAAGAAGCGTGTAGAATATTTTTAAAACTTAAAAACATACGTATTGAAAGGCTTAACGATATTAGTGAAAACGATGCAATTGCCGAAGGTATTGAACGATGGACTGAGGAACGTATGAAAAGCAAACCAACACATTACAAGGTTTATTTTCAAAACTGTAAACCAGAAGATTTAATATCTTATACCTCAGACCCAATTGATAGCTATGAAACATTATGGCAAAAAATCAACGGTGAAAAAAGCTGGGCAGAAAATCCTTTCGTTTGGGTTTACGAATTTGAACGCACGGACGCTTCTTTTGCTTGCAGTTAACGTTTTGCAGATTGGCGAAGTTGCCGTTGTTCAATAACTTCCAAACACTCAATTAATAACTAAAAGTTCAAAATATGTACAAAAGCTCAATAGAAAATCACGGCAATTTAGCCAAGCCGATGTTATCGGCAGTTCATTCCGAACAAAGAGAAATTGATGTCCAAAAATTATGTGAAGCTATCTTGAATGCTTCCCCAAATTGTTGGGATAACCCAAATGGTGCTTATGAAACAACTTGTCCATTCTGTTATGCAGAAGAGCATAGAGGCGGTGGCAATAATTCAATTTGGGCGTCAATGAGTGAATTAAAACACAAATCTGATTGTGCGTATTTGATTGCTAAGGATTTGTCCACGAATTGCCGATAACGGCTGACGGTATGAAATCGAAGCGGATTGCGAGCGATAAACTGTCAACAAGTACAAAAGTTTGAACGGGAAACAAAGCCACAAAACAGCACTAAAACCGCTTTGTTTTATACCGTATGTTATGGTTTCGTGCTTTTAATCAGATTGTTAAACTTTAAAAATAAAAATTATGATTTTCAAGAAATTATTTGCTCCAAGTGGAGAGAAAAAAGAACTAACTGCAATTGAAAACTGGTCGGTTAGATGGTATTCTCGTTATGGAAGTTATTCGAGTGATACACGAAAAGAGTGTGAATTTTTCACTTCAAAAGAAGATGCTGAACATTTCGCTGAACAGTTAAGAGATGCCTATAAACTGATAAAGCATACATCAGGTACATCTGTTTCGGTAGAGCGTTCTTAGCATGAACCATAACGGTTGCAAGTAAACCATCGTTTTAATGTGGTTTACTTGCTGTTATACACAGTATTTTTGTGCGGTTGGTTTGTTATTTTTTAATTGCAATATCTACAAGTTTTTTGATATATTCTTCTTTTCTAAAATCATCTGTTGATGGAGTATATTGTAATTTTGAGGATAATGCTGATGTTAAATTTTCTCTATCTTTTTCTGAAAACTTACCAGATATTGCCTTAGCTAAATTTCTTAATTCATTTTTTATTGTAGATAAAAATTGTCCATAAGCACCATCAAGAGAATTAAAATCAAATAATTCAGATAATTGTTCTTCATAAATTCCAATAGTTTCAAATCTATGTTCGGCAGAAACGTCTGAATCATCCATGTCTCTAAATTCATTATTTTCATTCATAATATTTTTAACCAAACTTCTAAGTTCGTTAAGTGTAATTTTTTTTGTTGACATAATTTTAAATTTTATTTTAATATAAATTTTATTTTAATATAAATAGTAACAAATTTAAAATTATTTCGTATAATAAGAAAAAAGTTGTACATTTGTATTCTGGTGCGGTGGGAGAAAAATATTGTGTATAACGGTTCTCGGCTTGGCGAGGTTGGGGGCTTAAAAGCACAATCGCTCAAATTATTACTAATATTTAAAAATAGCACAAATGATGAATAAAGAACAAAACACCCAATCTTGCCAAACCGATGTTAGGCGTAGTTTTATTGATAGATTACTTTGCAAAATCGGTTGGCATCAATTCACTTGTAAAATGCAAGATTGTATAGATGAATTTGGATTTATACCTAATGATGGTAGAATGCCAAAAGTTTCTAAATGTAGTAGGTGTGGTAAAAATTACGCCTAACAGTATATTACCGCAGTTCAAAAAATTGAACCTAATATAATAAATTAATTATGAGTAATTTAGAAGAAAAAGTTTTAAATAAATTAGAATCTTTAATTATAGAAAATAAATAATCTAATGGTAATTTGGTTCAAATTATTGAACCTAAATAATATTAAATATATTTGTTTTTTGCTTAAAATGTAACTATATTTGTAAAAAATATAAATAATTATGGAAAATGTAATTTTAAAAAGTAAACACTTGGATAAATTTTCTGATGGTTTAATTACTGCACTTAAACAAATGGGTTCAGTTATAGGTGTTAATGAAATTGATTTAGATGAAGATTCTTGGTACTTAAAACATACATGGACATCTGAACAAGAAAATGGGTTTAAATTATGGATGATTGATAAATTAAAAACAGATAAATCATTCCTTAAATCATTAGCTAAATTCCCTAACCTTATTAAAAATAATGAGCAAAGAGAAAAATTGGCTAATGAATTTATTATGAATTATGGTTGGAAAAGTTTAATTATTAAATTATAAATAAAATGGAAAGTATAATAAAATTATTTTAAATAATCAAAGATATATTAAAATAATTCATTTTTAGCCTTTTCGTAAGCCATTTCGATTGCTTTTGCAATATATAAGGGATATTTTGAAGTCGTTTGGCAAAATATTTCAGGAGTGATTATCTCATAATCTGATGATTTGTAATCAATAATTAATTTAACCGAAACATAATCACTACCGTTATATAATTCACCTTCAGTTTTAGTAGAAATTATATATTCAGCTTTTTCAATAGTTACATTAAATTATGAAATTTAATGAATTTATTTGCTAGAGGAACTATAAATACCTCTATTGTGTATATTGACACTAGCATTAATATCTGCGTCAATTTCATATCCACAAGAAGAACATTGATATAATTCACCTTTACGAGAAGATTTATCAATATTTCCGCAGGAAGAACATGTTTGTGATGTATAAGCAGGTGAAACCTTCACCAAATCAATACCTTTAACCTCACATATTCTTTCCAATTTATTTATTACTTTTAAATAACTCCATCTCTGAAGCTTATTGTTAAACTTTTTGCTAAATTTACCTTTAGTTTTATGCTTAACATTCTTTAAGTCTTCAATAACTAATGTTTTAATATTATCTAAAACTAATTCATTACATAGTCTATTTATTTCGTTATCTCTATGTATTAAACTTTCTTTAAACTTTTTACTTCCGATTTTTTTGTTAGATATTTTATCATATAAGTTGATTATTTCATTACCTAATACCTCACCGTCACTAGTTGCTATTAATTTTTTATAACCAATATCTAATCCTAAACTATCACCTTTATCTTTCTTAATAATTTCTTTTGACCAAATTAAATTAATATAATAATTATCTTTTATTTTTTTAATTTGTATATTCTTTCTTAATATAAAATTATTATCTTTAAATTGATTTGAATGTTTATGTAAATTAATCGGTATGTTAATCTGTAAAGCTCTAGTACCTTTTTCATTAAAATATGGTAATATTATTTTAATGAAATTATCAAAATAGACACCCGATTCAATATTGAAAAATCTTTCATCGAAATTTATGGATAATGTTTTAATAGTTGGTATAGTGAAATATTTTGATTTTAATATATTTTTAAGATTAAGTTCACTATATTTTTTATTAGTAAAATTAATTTTTCTATTCTTTTCTTTGAAATAACTATATATTTTTTTATATTTATTATATCTTTTCTTTTTAGCTTTATCTAATTGGCTTCTAATTATCTCAGAAGCTTGCTTATATATTAATTGTTTATATCTTGAATGTTTAATTAAATAAGAGGGTAAATCTTTAGATGATAAATTATTTTTTAAAGGTAAATCATTATTTATAATAAGATTAATATAAGTAATTAAATCGAGTTTATAATCATTAAATAGATTATCTAACAAAGTTAATTTACCTTTATTACATTTATTAATAATATGTTTACTACTTCTAATTACCATTAAGTTGCTCAATTAATTTCTCTGTGTTTCTTCTACTTCTTCTTTGACCATATAATCTAGCAGTAAATGATGTAATTATTGAAACAAAATCTTGAACGATATCTTCTTTTTCATCAATAATTGGATTAATATACTCAATAGTTCTATTATCTAAATTTAATAGTTTTTCAATATAATTTAAACCAAATCGAGCTAATCTATCTTTATGTTCAACAACTATTTTAGTTATGGTTTTATCTGTTAATAATTTCTCTAATTTATTTCTTTTATCGTTTAATCCTGAACCTATTTCTGTAACTACAAACTCAACTTTATATCCTTTAGCTGAACAATAATCTAATAATCTATCTCTTTGTTTATTTAAATTATTTTTATTCTCACTAGAAGATACCCTTGCATATATTGCAACCTTTTCTTCTTTAATGTCTTGTTCTTCAACTATTAACCAACCACCTGAACTAGTTCTTATAACATTAACTTTATTAGTATTAATCCAATTCCACACAGTTCTAACTGTAACATTATTTTTTCTTGCGTATTGTGATATTTTATAATTCATATAATATAAATATATAGTAAATATGTAAAATTTAAAAAATAATGAAATATTTCTTGTTTTTTACATTATTTTTCATTATTTTTGAACTCTAGTTATTATACCTCTTCTACCAATTTCAAGCGAAGCTGAAACTGGGTCAGGATATGTGTATATCATATTACCAATAAAACTACTGTAAACTGGATTAACTTTAATCAAATTTAAACCAATATTTTTAACATATTTGTTTATTAATTGTTCAATTAATCCTCTATTCCATAGATTATTTGTTAATCTATTAAACCCTTTACCTTTTGTAATCTTATTATCTGGTTTAAAATCCAAATCTTCCATAACAAAATTATATACTTTATAGTGTTTACACAAATTAAAAATATATTTCCACACTTTTGTTATTTCATATTTTCTTTTATTGTTTAATCTTAATTGTTTCTTATCACCACTTGATTTACCTAATTTAATATTGATTTTAGATAAATCAATAACCTCTTTATATATTATTTTATTAATGTTATTATCCTCAGAATCAAATATACTTAAACCAATATAATTCGGATTTAAATCAACAGACAAATATCTATTTATTATCTTATTTTTTTGTTTAATTAATTCTTGTTCTCGTTTATATTTAATATATATTTCTTTTTTAATTTCTTTATCAGAAATTGTTAATTGTTCACGTTTACATTCATTATCATTAAATGAATATCCATTAACAAATTCATTATCGTAAGATATAAATATATTATTTCCTTTTATTGTTACAGTTAACGGTATTGTTTTACCGTCACTTAACTCTTGTAATTTATATAATAATTCTTTTGTTTTATTACCTTTATATGAAAACTCAATAACTATTTTAGTGTTCTTGTTTGGTTTAAATATTATTTTATTATTTTTTAAGTCAAATTTGAATTTCCTATTACCACATTCATTTGCTCTACCAACAAAACTAAATCCTAACTTTCTGTTATCAGTAAACTTTAATTTATATTGTTTTAATAATTCTTTTTTATCTTTAATATTTTGTTTAATATTTTTAATTAATTTCTTATCACTTATATTATTTAAATCAATATTAAGGTATTTAATATCTTTATGTAGTTTGGTAATATATTTTAATAAAGCTTTACCGCCAAAGGTTATATTTTTATCTTTATTTTTATGTAATCTATAAAGTTTATTAATTAATTTATATTTATGTCTTCTTTCTTTTTTGGTTACAAAATCATTTTTATCTAATAGTTTTTCGATATCTTTAATTTCTTTTAATTTATTTTTTTTAGAAGTTTCTAATTGATTTAATTTTGTTTTAACTTGACTAACACAACTATCATATATTGATTTATCTATATATTCATTAAGTAAAGAATCAGAGAAATCTTTATCAACCATAATATCAGGATTATTATATAATTTATAAAATAATTTTGTATATTCGTATTGGTATTTCTCCAATAGAATATTATTACTTGTATTAATTATATTTAATTTCTGTGTTAACATTATTCAGTTATTTCTTCTTCTTCAGATATTAATTCATTAATTATTTTATTTCTTTTTCTTGTTGAATATATTTTTGATGAAAAATGATGAATGATTGCTACCATATCTTCAACAATTTCTTGGTGTTTTGATTTATCATTTGATTCATCTAATACAATAAGTTTTACGTTAAATAAGTTACAAAGTTCTTGGAAATCATCAAACCCAATTCTTAATAATCTATCTTTATATTCAATAATTATAGTTTCAATATTATTAGATATAATTTCTTTATATAATTTTCTATATTCTTTTCTATTGTAATTTAGTGCTGAAGCAATTTCTGAATATACATGATTAACAATATATCCTTTAGCTGAAGCAAAAGACTTTAATCTATCAATTTGTCTATCTAAGTTATCTTTTTGTCCAGATGTGGAGCATCTGGCGTATATAACAGTTTTCTTATCTACTTTAACATCTGATTCCAATTTGTCTATATAATCATACCTACCTGTAGGTGTTTTTACGTATTTAATTCTACCAGTCTTTGTCCATCGACATAATGTCTCTCGACAGATTCCATACTTTTTCATTACTTCTTTTGCTTTCATACATATATAAATATCTATCAAAGTATAAAAAGTTTAACTTTTTTGAAAAAATATTTGATTTTATTAAAATATTTATATATATTTGTAAATATTAAATGTAATAGTTAATTACGACTAGAAATGAATTATTAAAGTCAGAAATTAAAAACTTTGTTAATGAACAAGAAACTTTAAATTTAACAGAAATAGTTAATTTCTCAAAAGATAAATTAGATAAAGGGTTTGTTAGGAGAAGTTTTAAAGAGTTTGATTACTTAACTGTAGAACCACCTATATCGGCAATTATTATAACTTTTATCTTAACTATATTGATAAACTTAGGTTTAGTTATTTGGATAATCAAAAACGAACATGAATAAATTTCAAAAATATATTGTTAAATAATAAAAAACACAATATATTTGTACAAAACAATACAATATGGGAATCTTAACCACTTTTTTTTTATTATTATCTTCTTTTTATTTATTAGTAAAGACGATTGATTTTAGTTTATTTCTTTTAATAGAAAGTTACCCCTTACCTAAATTAAACATATATGAAAAATTTTTAATTTATTTAAGTTTATCATATATCATTACTTATATAATTCACATTTAATATGTTTATAGAAAATTACGAGGTTATAAAACCATATATTGTTAAGACACAATACGTGGAGAATATGTTTGCGGTTGGCTTAACAACTAAAGGACAGCGTTGGGAATTTATTTCTAATAGTGATTTAAATATTTCATCTGAATATATTCCATCTGAAAAGATATGGTTATTCATTATTCCAAACAACAGTGGGTGTGAAGCTATTTTATTAAATTATATAAAAACTTCTTTAGATTACTTCTTTGAAATGGAAAAGAAAGCAGATTTTAGGGAGTCATTAATTAATGAAATAGATGTTTTATTTGAACATTTGGATTTTGAAAACTTTAAGAAAGTTAAAATAAATGCACCTAAGATAAATAAACAAAAACAAGAATTAAATATAGAAACGGAAAACCAAAACACAGATGAAGTTTAAAAAATTAACAGAAGAGGATATTAATTTTATTAAAGAGATTAAAGTTAATAATGTATATTCATGGGATGAAAGAGTTGATTTAATTAAATCCAAATATGAAATAACTGAAAGAACAGTTAGAAAATGGTTTGAAAAGTTAGGTTTAAATACAAAAGCAAAACCAGTTAGTTCACCTCAATACGAAAAAGCAAGAACAAAAACATTAGAAGATAAAAAATATCATATTATTACTTCCTGTCAATCAAACACACCGATATTTGATAAGTTTTTTGATAATATTGAACAATACGCTAAATTCTTGGATGCAGAAATATCTGTTATTCCATTTAAATATTCACATAATATTTTAGAAATTGCTAGCACAGGTCATACATGGGCTAAGAGAGTAGTTAAGTACTTAAATGCAAATAGAATATCATTAAATAAAAACCTACAATTAATGGGTGACATTAAGATATTACCAACAGCAAAATATCCATTATCATCATTAAATCAATTAAGTGGTACAGACTCAGCGATATTTGGTAGTCCTAAATTACATCTTGAATCACAACCAACATTAAATGGTGATGATTGTAAATTAATGTTAACAACAGGTGCGATATCAAAGCCTAATTATAGTGATTCAAAAGCTGGTAAACATGGAGAAGGTTATCATCAATACGGATTTGTTATTGTTGAAATACAAGATAAAAATATATTTCATATAAGGCAAGTTGAAGCAAATAAAGATGGTTCTTTTGAGGATTTATTCTTTAAAGTTAATGAAACAGGTGTTAATCGAATAAATGAAATTGAAGGTGTTGTATTGGGTGATTTACATTACTCACAAAGAGATAATACATATTTAAACACTACGTTAGATATGTTAAAAGAATTAACCCCTACTAATGTTATTTTGCACGATGTATTCGATGGTACATCAATTAATCCACATACTTTAGATAATCCATTTGAGGAATATTATAAAGAAGTTAATAATTTAAATTCATTAAAGAATGAAATTGATGAATTAATTAATGGATTAAGACAATTTGAACAATACGAAAATGTTGTAGTTGTTAAATCAAATCACGATTTATTCCTGGATAGATTTTTATTAAAAGATTGGAGGAAATTACCGACTTTAAAGAACTCTTTGGAATATATGGAATATTCAGCTATGTTGATGAGAGAAATGAAAGGTGGTAATAAACCAAAAGGTGCTTTACCAATGATAATTAATAAACATTTACCTAAAGTTAAAACATTGGGTTATGAAGATATTTATTATGTTAAACACTTTTGTGTATCTTATCATGGTGAAAAGGGGTCTAATGGTAGTAGAAGTGGCGGAGCAAAAGCTTGGAGTAGATATGTAAGTGGTAGTAATAATTATAAAAGAAGAGGTGTTATAACTGCACATACTCACACCATAAGTAGATATGGTGATAGTTTAACTGTTGGGCATTTATTAAAAAAACAAGATTATACTTTAGGTTCACCTTCATCTTGGATTCCATCTAATGTGATTATACATAAATCAGGTAGAGCGCAGCATATTAATATTGTTAACAGAAATCAATATACCACCTTATTAAATAAAATATAACATGAAACTTGAATTTTCGAAACGAAATAATAAAATAGAATTAATAAAACAACTAATATCTGAATTAGATGATTTATATAGTGATTTAGTTTACTACAAAGATGATGTTGATTTAACTACTGTTCACACATATAAAATAACATTAAGAGAAAATACAATAACTGATTTAACCAATGAAAAACATTTATCTAATAATTAAAAAAAATATAAAGTTCAATAAAAATAGTGGAAAGTTATTAACTAATAATAAAAACTCTGATTATATTGTTGTTGAATCGAATAAAACTATTGAAGAGTTAAATAGTATATATTTTGAGTGTGAAATATTATTATATAATGAATATAGTTTATCATTTGATGATTTCTATAAGAAATTGTTAACTAATTCATTAAACAGACTAAGAGAAGCTAAAATTAATTTAGAATATATTCATAGAAATAAATTAAGTGGTGATTTAGTTGATTTAAATAAAGATTTGCTTAGGGTTATAAAAACACAAGAAGAAAAAGATATTAAATCACTTGAAAAAGAATTAAGAAAATAGTTTAATGTTTTTTGATTATTAAAAATTTTTGTTTATCTTTGTTATATAGATAATAAAAAACATAAAAAATATGTGGAATAATATTAATGATAAATTACCTGAATCACCTGGTTATTATTTAGTGGTTATAAACTCTTCAATTAAATTAAGTTTACCTAATATTGAAGTTTCTGAGTGTTATTATAACAATGAAAATAAGTTACAATTTAACCGATATGTAACTCATTGGATGATATTACCTGATTTACCTAAATTATAAGTTATGATATATTTAATTATTTTTATTTACTTATTTCTAGGTATACATAGTGTTTATTATTTTATTAAAAAATGGAAATCAAAGTTTGATTTAAATTATAATGATATTTATATGATTATAATTGTTTCATTTTTTTTACCTATTGTTTCACATATAGTGACATTTCTATGTTTTAAAACAATAAATAAACATAAATAATATTGTTAAAATAAAATAAAACTAATATATTTGCATTATTAAACCTTAAGAATAATGCGATATGTTAGTTTTATTAATTAATGCAAAAAAAGTACTTTACGAGCAACACTTTAACGAGATATTTAAAAGATGTTAAAGAATCAGAACAATTAACTTTAAAAGAAGAAATTGAAATATATAATAATATTTTAAATGGTAATGAAAAAGCCAAGGAAATATTAATTACAACAAATACAAAATATGTTATTGAACAATGTCGTAAATATGCTTATGACAATGATATGTTTGACGATTTATTTTCAGAAGGTATGTTAGGGTTGGTCAATGCAACAAACACATTTGATTATAACAAAAAAATCAAATTTTTAACTTATGCCAATTTCCATATTAAACAGAGAATAATAGATTATTTAAGAGAGAAGTCCAGGATTGTTAGATTACCTGTTACATATGTTAATAAAGTAAATGACTTATTAAAAGAAAATAATGAGAATGAATTTACTGTTAGTACATACGAATATGATATTAACCAAACAACCACAATTTCTTTGTCATCTAACGGTGAAATGGAAGATTATATAACTCATGAATATATTGAAGATGATTATGATAATGAAATAGATTTAATTTTTAATGAAATAAATAAAAAATTAAAGTATTTATCTAATGAAGAATTATATGTTATTGAACATTTTTTTGGAATAAACGATAAAGAAAAATTAACTTTGGGTGATATTGCAAAAAACTTAGGTACACATATAGAGCAATTAAGTTTAATAAAATTAAATGCATTAAGAAAAATTAGGTGCACATTAAAAGATAATAATATATGTTTAGATATTTAATTACATTTGTAGGTTTGGCTTTAGCAGGTTGTGCTGCATTTTTTTCTGTTAAAGGATTAAGTCAATTATTTATTGGAGGTGGAATCATTATAACTATTATGGCTTCCATATTGGAAGGTGCTAAGATACTAACTGTATCTATATTGGAAAGATATTGGAAAACATTATCTACTTTATTAAAAACATACTTAATTACAGCGGTTGTTGTTTTAATGGTTATTACATCTGCTGGTATATATGGTTTATTAGCTAATGGATATCAAGCAACATTTAATGAATTGGATAAAAACAACCTGGTAAATAATTCAATTGAAGAAAAGATTGGGTTTATTAATGATAATGTTCAAACTTTAACTTTATCTATCGATGAAAAATCAAAAGAAAATAAATCATTAAGAGATGAAAAAGATAATCTATACCAAATGCTTGGTAATAACCCTACAAATTCACAACGAAGAAATATTGAAAGAAAGTTAAAAGATATTGATATAAAACAAAATAAGAATAAAGAATCTATTGATGATTTAAATGGGAAGATAACTAATTTAAGGGATAGTATAAATACTTTGAATGTTAGTATTATCGACAATAAAGTTAATAAAAATCTTGGTTCGGAAATCGGTTCATTAATTTATTTATCTGAATTAACTGGTAAACCAATGAATGTTATTGTTAATTATATGATTTTATTGATTATTTTTATTTTTGACCCATTGGCGGTTACTTTAATTATTGTAGCAAATAAATTAAGAAATGATAAAAAAGAAGAAGAAGTTTTACCTAAACCTAAAGAAATTGTAGAACCTGAAGTTAAGCGGGTGCAAGACGTTGTTATTGAAGAGCCTAAAGTTAGTAAATATAGTATAGAAGAAACTATTGAAGAACCTATAGTTGAGATTAAGGAAGAACCAAAAAAGAAATCGGCTAAAGAAATAATAACTAATGAGGAAAATAACAGAAAATTCTCTGTTAAAATTCCAAATAAACAAACAGCGAATGGAGGTGGGAACAATACAATATCAAGAATTTAATTATAGATTAGTTAATGAATTTAAAGATAAAATTATTTTAATGAATAGTTATTCACATTCATTAACTGATTTTATTGATGGTTATGGTACTAATGGTGTATATAAATATTTACCTCATTATTATATAGATAAATCAGGTAATATAACCAAATTATTAGATACAGACAAAGATACTAATTTAACTAATACACATTTAGATACCAATTCTATTTATATTACCTTAGAAAATCTAGGTTATCTTATATATAAAAATAATACGTATTTTGACGTATATAACAATAAGTATACTAAATCTACTATAAATACAACAAAAAAGAAATGGCGTAATTACACTATATGGGAATCTTATAATGACATACAATATATCTCTTTAAGTGAATTAATTAATATGTTATGCGCCATCCATAATATTCCGTTAGAAGTTATTGATAATAATCTTAAAAAAGATTTAAACAATTATAAAGGTATTTTGTATAGGTCAAATATTGATGAAATTTACCGAGATATTTCTCCAGCTTTTGATGTAGAAAAATTAACAAATTATTTAAAAAACCTAATTAAATAGCTATTTATATTTAAGATATAATATAGTTAGATGATAAATGATATTGAAGGTTATTTAAGTAAAAGGTTGGATATTAAAACTATAAGATTAATATATTCTACAAACAATATAACACCAGAACAATCAGATAAATATAAACATTTATTTGAATATGTTTTATTTAAAATTAATGAAACTTATTTGGGGTATGATATCATGGTTAATGATGAAAATAAAATAAAACATTTTAATTGGTGTTGGAATAACTTTTTTAATATACATAAAAACACGTATAAATTTTTAAATACTGAAAAGATTAAAAATATATTGTATTCTTACTTCTTAACATCTTATTATAATACAATAGATGAAAAATACTCTTTTAAAGATGAAAGAGAATTATATCAAACCATATTGAAAAATATTCATATTACATTCACTTTAAACACTTATAAAACAAAATATTATATTGATGAATTGTTAAATATTCATGAATCTGTAAATTTCGGTTAAAATATTTTGGTTATTTAAAATATTTGTTTATCTTTGTTCTATAGAAATATATTATCTATAACGGTAGGTATATGGTTAGTGCACCTACCACAAATATTAAATTAAGCACCGACCTAACTTAGCACATTAACTATATACAATGTTATGTGTCGTTAAATTTAGAAATAAATGCAAGATTATATTTGGTCAACAGAGACAAGTCATTCAAATAACTTTGAAACAATGCAAGATTACATACATAATCACTTGCATGAATCATTTATTTATCTTTTCCAAGATGGTAGTTATGCAGAAGCCATAAACGAAGTAACTAATGAAAGATGGGGTATTCATGCAAGTGGTAACGGTGACTTTCATAATCATCGTGTCCGTTTCGAGTTGTTGTCTTAATGGTACATAACGTTTTGCAGATAGGTGATGGTTACCTACGATAAATTAAATTATTAACCGAGAAGTTTATGGCAACTATTGCCTATGTTCTGTTAGGTGCAGTACTTCTTACAAACTTAAATAAAATGGAAAAATTAACAGAAGAACAGATTAGCGACCTAAAATATTTTTGGGAAGAAAAAGGAGATATAGAAAGGTATTGTGATTTTGAAAAACTAAAACCGCAGATACAAGAACAATTACCTGAACTATTAAAGGCTTGGTATGATTATAAAGCAAGTATCAAAATTATGGATGCAGTTGTTAAGTCGCTTTAGCATTACACCTAACGTGCCACAGGTATGGTTAGTGCCTGAATTAAACACAGAAATTAATAAATAAAGATAAATTATGAATACAGAAAATGACTTAAAAGAAAGTACGGAACAGGCATTAACTATACCTGTTGTTAGTAGCCGTTTTGTTAATGTGAAATTAAGACGAGATACAGCAGAAGGAATGATAAGCACTTATGAATTTCTTGTATGGAATAATGTAGGTGAGGAAAAGAAAGAATGCCAAAGGATATTGAAAGCGTTGAAAAAAGCTCTTTCTTAAATGGCTACTAACGGTTGGGTGTATATGTAGTGTGAGATTAGAAACACTAAACGTTCACTTAAACATAAATGTTAATTAGAATGATGAACTTGAATAAACCACTGAACCTCACATTACATATACACCTTGTTATGTGTAGTTTATTTTAGAAAATTAAATTTTAAATAATATGAAAAAATGTAAATTAATTATTAATGGAAATGTTTACACTACTAACGCAACATTACCATCGTGTGAAATTGAAGAAACAAAAAATGTTGATGGTAAACACAAATGGAATCCAATATCTTTCGATGAAATTACACCATCAATATATGGACAAATAATATCGTTAGATAATATCATTATTATTTATGATATTAATGAAATTTATAAACTTTCAAAAACATGTGTAGATATTGTGTATAAAAAAATTGAATTTACTTATGCAACGATTCTCTAAATTACACATAACAGTATATTCCCGCAGTTCAAAAAAATGAACCTAATATAATCAATTAATTATGAGTGATTTAGAATAAAAAGTTTTAAATAAATTAGAAACTTTAATCATAGAAAACCAATTATCAAATGAATGTTTGGTGCAAATAATTGAACCAAATTAAAATTTTATGATATAATGTTTGTTTAATTAAAATAAGTTCTTTATATTTGCTTTTAATTTTAAATATAATTAATGTTAGCCAATTTAATAATAACACATAATAATCTATATAATTATAACTTATATTTTAAGGAATACTATGTTTATAGTTATAATGATATGATTAAATATCCAAAGTTACCAACATTATATGTGGGTTATAAAGAAGTTAAAGAAATAATTAAAATAAATCCTTTAACGAATAAAATAAAATCAAATAAATATTGGATACCTTCAATAACTGAGAATAAAAGTGAGTTCATTAAAGGTTTATCTAAATTTAAAAGTATATTATATTCTTATTACAAAGAAAAGATAAATTATACTTATATAAATTTATATGATAAAACATATAAAACATATATGAATAATATAAAAGATTTAAAAGCATATAATTACGATAATAAATCCTTATTTTTTTACACAAACAGAACGATATATTCACTAGATATAAGGCAATTAAAATTATTTAATATACCTTTAGAAATATTTGATATAATAACATATAAAAATGATTATTATTTAAATTTATTCGAGGACGATTATCGTTTTTTAATATTCATTTATAATTTAACAAAATATGAACAAACAGCAAGTTGATACAGATAATAAAGAATTTATAGAAGCTTTTACTATTATAAACGATAGTAAAGATAATTTATATCTAACTGGTAAAGCTGGTTCAGGTAAAACTACTTTTCTAAAATACATTAAAACTGAAATTAATAAATCAAAAATAATTTTAGCACCAACTGGTATTGCGGCAATTAATGCAGGTGGTCAAACTATTAATTCATTTTTTCATTTACCATTTAGACCTTTTAGTCCAAATGAGTCTATTTTTAATTCATACAACACAGTTAAAAACTTTTTTAGATATAATCAAACTAAAATTAATTTAATTAAAAATATGCAGTTATTAATTATTGATGAGATTTCAATGGTTAGATGTGATACAATAGATGTTATTGATAATATCTTACAGAAGATAAGAAATAAAAACGAACCATTCGGTGGGGTTCAAATATTATTGATTGGTGATTTATATCAGTTACCTCCTGTGGTTAAACAAGAAGAAAAAGATATATTATTAAACTTTTATTCAAATACATATTTCTTTAATTCAAGAGCATATAATTATGGTGATTTTTCAAAGATTGAACTTAAAAAAATATATAGACAAACTGATATTGAATTTATTGATATATTAAACAGAATAAGATTAGGTGAACATACTGTTGATGATATTAATAAATTAAATTCGAAAAAAGATGTTTCAAAATTAACCGATAGTTTTGTTACTTTATCAACACATAATATGTTTGTTGATGAAATTAATCAAAATGAATTAAATAAACTTGAAGGTAAATTACATCAATTTAAATCATTAATTAAAGGTGATTTTAATGTTAAATTAAACCTGGTTGATGATATATTGAGATTAAAGATTGGTGCACAAGTTATGTTTACAAAAAATGATTCAGAAACTGGTAGATATTATAATGGTAAATTAGGTGTGGTTGATTCAATAAGTAATACATTCATTAAAGTAAAAGATAAAAATGGTGATATTATAACTGTAACACCTGATAAATGGGAAAATATTAAATATAGTTATAATGGAAAAGAAATTATTGAAGAAAAATTGGGTTATTTAAAGCAATATCCACTTAAATTAGCTTGGGCGATTACTGTACATAAAAGTCAAGGTTTAACATTTGATTCAGTTATGTTAGATTTACAAAATTCATTTACACACGGTCAAGTATATGTTGCATTATCAAGATGTACAAATATGGAAAATATGGTGTTAATTAATGATATTAACTATAATTCAATTGTTGTTGATAATGAAATATTGGAATTCACTAAAGGAATATAACTATGCAATTTAATCATGATAGAGAAATAATAGAGTTTCAAAATAATATTGATTTATTAAAGTCAAAAGGTTATAATGTTATTGCAGTAACTCAAATGTGTTTTGAAGACGTTTATGTGTTTGAAACAAACGAAGAAGCTACAAAAGCTTATAACAAATTTGAGAGAGATGAAGATGGAGATTGGATTGGTGAAATTGTTGGTTGGTGGTATGGAAAAGATGAATTTATTCAAAGTGTTAAAGAATATGAAACCGATTTTAGTGAATCAAATGTACTTATTCATTGGTTAAACAAATAAAAATGAAATCAATAAGATTATTATTAAAAGGTAACGAAGAGTTATTAGAAAATGAAGCGGTTAACAAACTAATTGAATATATTTCTGAATTGGAAGATGAATTAGTTGAATATAAACAACTTTCTAACAAAAGTAAAGAAAATATATTATTAGTTTATCTAAAAGAGATAAAACATGATTTAAATCTGTTAGTTAAAGAAAAGAAAGTTAATCATAAAGAAGTTTTATTAAGATTTAATCAAAATTTAAATCAATTTTTTTTGGATAATAATATATAAATCATTATATTTGCAATAATTAAAAAAAAATACACATGAATATTTCTAGTAAAGGTAGAGTAAGAGTTAACTGGCATGAAACAGTTGATAATTTTTCGGTAGATAATAAAAATAAAATACAAAGATATTTTATTGATAAATATGATATTGAAAGGAGTAAAATCCAAGTTATTTTTAAACCAATCAAAACTGATGAAAGATATATTACATTAGGTGGTAATACATCTGTAACTGATATTATGAATAAACAATATCAGCGTGAATTGTTTAAAAAATGGCTAGAAAAAGAAGAGGTACAAAACATAGATAATAATAAATTATATGAAATTGATGATTTAGTTAATATTAGTTTAAATGTCGATTTTGATACAAATAGAAATCAAACGTATAGATTAATTAAATTAGAGTTAGATAACTTCTTATCTTTTGGTGAGAATAATATTTTAAATATATCTGATAAAAAAGGTATTATTGGTGTCAATTCAAATCCTAAAAACCAAGGAGGTAAAACAACATTAATATTGGAAGCTTTACGTTTTGCTATATACGGTAAAACCAATAAAACCACAAAAAATGAAGATATTTTTAATTTATATTCAGAGAATAATAAAGTTAGGGTATCAATAACATTTGAATTAAATGATAATACATATCAGATTGATAGAATACTAACAAGGAAAGAAAAACGTTCTGGTGGATATACAGTTAATAATATTGTAGAGTTTTATCAAATAATGCCTGACAATTCAGTTGTTTCATTGAACGATGAAGATGCTAAACAAACCACAGCTGAAATAATTAATTCATTTGGTCTTGAATCAGATTTCGATTTAACCGTTATTGCGGATAATAAATCATTAACTGATTTAATTGAAACAAAACCAACTGAAAGAGCTGAATTATTAAACAGATATATTGGTCTTGAAATTCTTGAAAAGAAACATGAAATAGCGAAAAAAATATATTCAGATTTTTCCAAAAAGTTATTGTCAAATCAATATTCAATTGAACAATTAACCGAAGATAATAATAAATTAATTGAAGAAAATAAATCTTTAAATGAATTAATATTATCATATGATAAAGATATTGAGAAGTTTGATTTGGAAATTAAAAATATTGAATTACAAAAAGATAATCTATTATCTCAATTAAAACAAATTGATTCAAAATTATCATCAATTAATGAAGATAATTTAAAATCAAAATTGGAGATAATAAAAAATAATGGGGATAAATTAAAGAAAGATATTGAAGAATATACTGCGGTATTTAAAACTTTAGAAAATGTTAAATACGATGAATTAACTTATGATAAATTAGTTAAACAATCTTATTCTTTAAAAAGTGAAATAACTATATTGGATAGTAAAATTTTAATTAATGAAAATAGATTAAAAGAAATTAATGATTCAAAAGTTTGTAAGATTTGTAATGAACCTGTTAATGATATTATCTTTAAAGATGAAAAAACACAAAAGACAACTGATTTGGAATTGTTTAAGAGTGAAAAAACATTAAAGTCTGAACAATTATCTAAATTGGATATCGAAATTAAATCATATTCTGTTTTAAAAGAACAAAATGATAAAAAGAATAAGACTGAATTACATTTAGCTAAATTAAATCTTGATTTAGCTAATTTAAGAAATGATTATAAATTAAATAATGATAATTTAAAAGATTATTTAGCGAATAAAGAAAATATTCAAAATAATAAAAATATTAATATTGAGGTTGAGAAACTTAAATCAGAATTATTTGCAAAAAACAGTGAGAAAAATAGAGTTGTTGATACTAAACAAAGAACTTTATTAACCATTAAGACAAATGATAATAAAGTTATTGGTAATATTGATATTATTGAAAAAATAAAAATAGAGAAAGTTGAAGATTTACATTATTCAACCTATGTTAAAATGATGGGTCTAAAAGGTATCTCAAAAATGATATTTAAAACTACTATCCCTTTAATTAATGCTGAATTATCAAATTTATTAAATGACGTTTGTGATTTTGATATCGAATTACAAATCAATGATAAAAACAATGTTGATTTTGTTATCATTAAAGATGGTGTATCAAATGATATTAAAGGTGGTAGCGGTCTTGAAAGAACAATCGCATCATTAGCTTTAAGAAATGTATTAAGTGTGGTATCCACATTATCAAAACCGTCTTTTATTATATTTGATGAAACATGGGGAGCAATTGCTGAAGATAACTTAGATAACGTTAAATCATTATTGGATAAAATTAAAAAGAATTATGATAATATCTTTATAATCACACATAATAATATAATTAATGATTGGGCTGATTATATGGTGACAATTGAAAAGAATAAAAACGTTTCAAAAATAACTTCTAAATAACAAACATATTAGTTTATGAAACGAATTTTAAATTTTAAACAAGGAATTGTTTGTGGTGATACAGTAAGAGATATTATTGAAGTGTTTCCTGAAATTGAAAATAGATTTATACAAAGAAAAACTTATGACGAATATTATTTTGATGGTGCAACAGTTGAATTGACTATTGATATAATTAGAAACCTAAATCAATTAGGTTTTGTTGTTGAAATTAATTGGGAAGAGGTAGTTATTTCTTAATATTGTATCTAACTGTTGCAGGAATATACAGTTGCGTAAAATTAATATGAACTTAAATTGAAATTCAAAATGAAAATATTAAAAAAATGGTTATTCGGAACACGGACTAAGAAATTGGATATACCTGTTGTTATACCCAGTTTATCTTATTTGACAGAGGATGATTTTTATATGTTTTTAGAAGAAGGTAAAATTTATCTTCAACATTATCATAATCCCAATATGGAAGAATTTTTCAAGGAAATAAAATGGTTTTGGGTAAAAGATAGTACGTTTTTAAAACGTGGTGAAGCAGAAAAAACAGAAGCAGCTAACAAAAAATATAAAAATGTAAAAGAATGGGTGATGTATTGTGGTGGTAGAAATAGCGGTTTATGGATTCCAAATTGGGTATAACGTTCCCACGTTTGGCGAAGAAGCGGACTTGGAAGCATAAACTTTCAGTTTAGCACAAATGCCAATAGGAAGCACGAATGTTCAATTAAGCACTAAACCCGCTTTTTTGCCAAACGTGTGTTAGTGGCTGATGCGGATTTTTAGCACTCATTTTCAGTCAGTTAGAAAATATTTTAAAAATAAGTAAAAATAAATTTGTTTTGTATTGTTTTTGTATATACATTTGCATTACAATAATTAAATAATAAACAAAATGAAAACACAATTAAATCAATCAGCACCTATTTTTTGGAAAGGGAAACTTTGCAAATTTATTAAATGGGAAACATTAAATTTTGGTGGAAAATTAAAAATCAAAATTGATAAGAAATTCATCGAGGCGGATATTTCTGAACTTAAAAACTAATGGAAAAGAAGAGACGAGATACAATGCTCCCTAAGCGGTTTAATGCAGAAGATATTAAGAACTGGCAGAACGAAGCAAATAAAACCACTGGCGGTAATCTTACGCTTTGGATGGAAAACACCTTAAACAATGCTGTTAAAAAGCAGAATTTCAAATCGAAGCAGTAACGTAGCATTTGCCACTAACAGTATATTACCGAAGTTCAAAAAATTGAACCTAATATAATTAATTAAATATTAATAGCTTAACTGTACAATCAAAATAATATGGAAAAATTAACAAAAATAATGGATGAAATAATTAATGAACAAAAAAATAATACGCTAATCGTTTCGGCTTTTCCTGGATGCGGTAAATCACATTTTTTTAGAGAAAATAAAAATAAAATAGTTTTAGATTCAGATTCAAGTAAATTTGATAAATCTGATTTCCCTAATAATTATATTGAACATATTAAATCAAATATTGGTAAAGCTGATATTATTTTAGTTTCTTCGCATAAAGAAGTTAGAGATGCTTTAGTTGAAAATAATATTAAATTCACATTAGTTTACCCAGATAAATCAATAAAAGATGAATATATTCAGAGATATATCGATAGAGGAAATTCAGAGAAGTTTGTTGAATTATTAACTAAAAACTGGTTAACTTGGATTGATGAATTAGATAACCAAATTGGTTGCAAAAAAATAAAACTTAATAAAGGAGAATATTTATCTGATGTCATCTAACGAAAAAATATATCAATTAGCTAGAATATGTAATAATATTGAAAACATTTCTAATTATAAAATAATAGAAGGTAAGTGTTATTATAATGATGAATATATTGGTGATATAAAGTTTGATTTAAATTATAATATAATTAATATTTATTTTAAACCAATTGCACCTGTTCAATATATTAATATTAATTTAACATTTAATAATGAATAATATTTTTTTATTTCAGAATTTATTATTAACTTTAACTTATTAATTAATTAAAATGATAATAAAGACACATAAAACACATTATATTTCGGATAGAAATACTGAATTAACTTATTGTTTTAAGCTTAATCCAGGATGGAAAAGATTATTGTTTTTTCCAAAAAAATCATCTACAATAGAGATTGATGGTGATTATATTATATTATCATTCCCTGATTGGTTATATGAAAAAAATAAAGATAAATTTGATAATGTTTACTTTGAAATAATTAATAAAAATGATAATAATTAGTTTTAGTTTAATTTGGTTATATTTAATATATAAATTATATTGTAGTTTTGATGATAATATAATATTCAATATATGTTATTATTTTATATTATCATGCACTGTTGCTTTCTTCCTTGGAAAGGAATTGGTTAAAATTATTTTTTATTAAAAAAATATTATAAAAAACTTGTTTATATAAATAATTATATTTATATTTGCAGAGTGATAAAGGTAGTTCCTATGTAAAAAATTTTGGTATATTCTACTACCCATCACAACAAACAAAAAAGAAGAAGATATAAGAAGTTCCTATTTATCTACAAGTTAAAATGCAACTAAATTACTTCTCATCTTCTTCTTTATTTTTTATTCATCTAAAATTAATACCATGAAAAGTTTAAAATTATTCAATTGTGTAGTTGCTAAAGAAATTAACAACAAAACACCCTATATAAGTGATTTAGGTTATATTATAACACCATTAGCTTTACATAAGAAAGAAGAAATAATTGAATACTACAAAAATTATGTATTAGATGGTAATGATTTAAATAAATCATTTTATAAAAATTGGGATTACATAACATCTTTAAGTTCAGAAGAACAACTTATTCATACTATAACACATTATTTATCCACATACGGAACTGATTTCACAGGCGATATATATATTCCAGAAAGTGTTTTAAATATCCCTGAAGTTACAGAACCGTTAATGTTCAAATTAATTAATGGTATATCAAGAACTGATTTAATAGAAAAATGTTTTTCATTATTAAATTCAGGGGTTGCTTTAAAGAGAGAAACGATTGATGATATTTTTTCTTTATTAACAGAAGAATTGGAATTTGTTTTTCCTAAAAACACACAGTTTAAGAATAAAGAAGCTAATATTATTTTGGCTGATAATTTTGGTATATATCCAAACAATCCAACAGAGTTTTTAAGATATGTTATTTATAAAACAACTAATTCTTCTTTATTAATTAAAGATAATGAACATATATCATTGATTAAATTATCTAGTTTTAATCCAAATATTTTATTTAATCAATATGGATTAGATAAATTAGCGACAATATTTAATAGATTTAAACCTTTGTTTTTAGCATATAAAACCAAGTGTCCAAAAATTATAAACAAGATTTCAAAATTATCAAAAGTTAAACACGTTCCTTTGGAAGTTAATTTAATGAATAATTTAAGAAATGTTATTTTAACTAATGTACATACTGAGTTTTTAGATAAGACACCAATCTTTAATATATTAAAAGGGTTTGATTATTTACAAAGAAAATGTAGAGGTCAAAATGATTTCGTTTATAAGATAAGAAATGGAAAATCTTATTATAATATAGGGGATAATAGTAAGAATTTTAATTCAAAAATATTATTTGATAATTACACATTTTTATTTAATTATTTAAGAGGTAGACTAAACCATTTAACTGGTAAGAATATCTATATACCTTCACATATTAAATATGGTATACCTTATAGTGAGAAACAATACTTAGATAACATACCTTGTGGAACAAAAATCACATTAAAAGAAATGTTATTGGGTATTTATTGGGAAAATTCTTGGGGAGCTTATGATTTAGATTTATCTGCAATAAATGAAAACGGTAGAATAGGTTGGGGAGTTTATCAAGATAATAACTCATCTAAGATATTATACTCAGGAGATATAACTAACGCACCTAATGGTGCAACAGAATACATGTATTTCAAAGAAGGGAATGCTGATAGTTCTATGGTTAAAGTTAATGGATATAATGTAATACAAAACACTTATTCATATAAAATTATTTTAGCCAAAACTGACAATAAAGATACTTACAATAAAGATTATATTATAAATCCAAATAATGTTATTTGTCAGTTTAGCATGAATAATATTGATTGTAACAATAAAGAAGTTTGTTTTGGTTATGTTTATAACAATGATAATTCACAGGAATTATATATCTTTAATAGAATAACAAGTAATAGAATAGTTTCATCTATTAAAAAAGATGAGTTAACTGCAAATATAAACTCAGTTCAGTATTCATTAACATTAAATGACTTATTATCTTATGTCGGTGTAAATATCTTAAGTGATAAACCTACAGAAGATATTGAATATATTGATTTATCTATTGAAAAATTGGAAAAAGACACATTAATTAATTTAATATGCCAATAGAAGAAGCAAAATGGATTACACAAGAAATACTCCGTGATATTAATAAAGGGGTTATTAGATTTGATTTATGGTGTAATTATAAAGATTTAGCTCTAAGAATTAAAGAAAATTGTCCAAATACCGCATTAGGACTTTGTATGTATACTGTATTGTATAATCGATATTTCGCAATGAGCGTTTGTTTTAGAGATATGGGCTATAAAATATTAAGATGTGAATCATTCTCTGATGAATTAATGTTAGCTTTTGAAGATACATATGTTCTACCATATGTCAATATTGAAGAATATGTTTAATTAAATTATTATGGAAAAAATTTATTTAGTTTATTATTTTGGTGGTTGTTTTGATGATTTTTATCGAAACGAACTTTTTGTTACTAAAAACATACAAACAGCAATTGAATATTGTAATAAATTTAACAGAATATTAACCGATTTAAAAGAGCATTATTCTAAATTTGAAGAAGATTCTTGGTTAAAAGTCGAATTTGAAGATTCCAAATGGAATAGTTGGAAAAAATTAACATCAATAGATAAATCACATTATAGAGAAATTCTTGTTAAATAAATGAATATTTCTGAATTAATTTTATTAAAGTTAGATGAATTACAAAATGATTTATCTAAATTAAGCGGATATTTATTGGAATTAAATAAAGTCCCTTTCAAAAATATTGAACCTTTAATTGAAGGAAAAATAAAATCAAATATAAAAAATAATAAACAAAGAAAAAGGTTAGCTCCATCACCTCCACCAATAAAAAACAAATAATTTATTTGTTTATTTAAATTATTTGTTTTATATTTGTTTAAATTAAAAAATTATGGAAGATAAAAAATTATTGGAAATCTATATGATTGGATTTAACGATGAATTAGATAGTTTAGATAAAAAAGATTTTAACGATGATTTATCAAATAAAGCGTATAGATTAGGCAGGATAGATGCTATTATCGGTGATGACGTGATGAGTTTAAATTATCGTTCAGGAGAAGAGATATTAAAAGAAATTAAAGAATAAACATGAAACCACAATTAACTTTATTGGTTGGTGTACCTTTATCAGGTAAAACAACATTTGCAAATAATTTTATTAAAGAGAATAAAAAAACGGTTATTGTATCGAGAGATATTGAACGTTTATCTTTATTAAATTCATTAATAACAACATCAGATGATGAACAAATAATCAATAATATAGTTAAAGATAAAATTAATCGTTTGATTCAATCAAGATATAATATCATTATTGATGATACTAATTTATCGTATAAAACAATTGATTGGTTTATAACTAACTATAATCATTCTGCTGATATTAATATAATTAAATTACCTTTATTGGATTTAAAAGAATATATACAAATAAATCAAAAAAGATTTGATGAAACAAATAAATTAATTCCTTTGGAGGTGATTAAAAAATTTATTAAAAGTTATAATGAATTAGATTTATCTAAATACGGTGAATCTATTGATAACAAAATAACCATAAAATCTAAAAATAGAGACGTTGATTTTATTTATGATAATAATAAAGAAAATTGTTTTATTTTTGATTTGGATGGTACTTTATCATATTCACCACAAAGAGATTTTTATGGTATTAATAAAGAATTAATATTAAAAGATAAAGTTATTGAACCAGTTAAAAAAGTTCTTAATAGTTTGGTAAATTCAAATAATAAAGTTATCTTTGTCTCAGGAAGAGAAGAAATTTATAAAGAAGAAACAATTACCTGGTTAAAAGATAATATTATTGAAAATAAAGATTATAACATAACTTTATTCATGAGAAAAGAAAAAGATTATAGAAGTGATGTTATTATTAAATCAAACATATATAATAAAGTTATTGAACCAAATTATAATGTTATCGGAGTTTTTGATGATAGAAATTCAGTTTGTGAATTTTGGGTTAATAAAGGTGTATTTTTGTTTGATGTCTCACAATTTAAAGGTTATTTTTAAATGAAAAATCAATTTGCAATTTCAGTTATTTGGTTATGTACTTGTTCGTTAATAGCTTATTCTATTTATTTAACTGGTAGCCTTTGGGGGGTTATTAGGTTTAGCTTTTTTACCTATAGTAGAAACTAAATAATATTAATAAAATGAAAAAATATCCATCAATTGAACAGTTACGCACTGTTATTAAAGAAGTTAGGTTTAATCATGATTTTAAAGGCAAAGATGAATTAGGTAATCCTATTTATCTACATACCACGCCTTATCCTGTTTTAAAGTTTAAAGGTACAGTAAAACTACATGGGACTAATGCTTCTATTGTTAAATATTCAGATGATAGAATTGAATATCAAAGTAGAGAAAGAGTATTATCTTTAGATGATGATAATTCAGGTTTTATGAATGAAATGGTGAAAAAGGATTTAAGTTATTTATTTGATGATATTAAATTCAATGATTATTGTGCAATATATGGTGAGTGGTGTGGTGGCAACATTCAAAAAGGTGTAGCGATAAATGGTTTACCAAAAATGTTTGTTATATTCGGAATTAAAGTTGATGATAATTGGTTAACTGATTATAAAATCAAATTAGATAAAAATAATAGCATCTATGATATTAATCAATTTGAAACATATGAGATTGAAATTGATTTTAATGAACCTGAATATATTCAAAATCATATTATTGAATTAACTAATAAGGTTGAACAACAATGTCCTGTTGGTAAATATTTTGGTAATGAAGGAATAGGCGAAGGAATCGTTTTCACTTGTTTAACAAATCCACATTATAGGTTTAAATCTAAAGGTGAAAAACATTCTGTATCAAAAATTAAAACATTAAAAATTGTTGATACAGAAAAATTAGAATCAATTAAAGAATTTGTTGAATATTCCGTAACCGAAAATAGATTGCAACAAGGATTAAGTTATTTTATAGAAAACAATATAGAAATTGATATTAAAAATATCGGTGTATTTTTGAGATGGATTGTTAATGATATTCATAAAGAAGAAAATGATGTTATTACTGAAAATAATCTTGACGAAAAAATGATTAATAAATCTATTACAAATAAAGCCAAAGATTGGTTTATTAAAAATTATTAAAATGAATATAGTTGAACAGTTAAAAATGATTTCTTTTGATAGAAATAAAAATAAAATATTAGGAATTAAATCAGGAATATTGTGGGGCTACAAAGAAAATAATTCTTGTTTCCCTTTATTATATATTTCAAAACCAAAACATATATCACAAGAAGATTTTGAAATATTATTGGATAAATTAGATATTAATATTAATAGGTAAAAAAATGAAAAAATTATTAATTTTAGTTTTAACCTTAACATTATTTTCTTGTAGTCAAAAAGGTGAAACGATTAATTTATTAAATGGTAACGAAAATAATTTACCAGATGAATTAAAAGGTTTAAAAATTTATAATGTCTCAACTGGTTCAGGTAATGCTGTTAAAGTAGCAATCATTGATAACAAAATAAATTCAACAACTTATAGAAAAGGAAAAATAACTGAATCGGTTATAATCATTAACAATGATAATAGAGAAATTATAGTTAAAGAAGTTATTATTGAAAATGATAGCATAATTGTTTGTAGAAAATAGGTTATAAATTTGTTTAATTCAATTATTTGTTTTATATTTGTTTAATAAAAATTTAAAACATGAAAACAGTAAAACAATTAAGAGAAACTTCGTTATATCCAAGTGAAATAACTTCATCAGTTATTTATTTTAAGAAATTAAATATTGATTGGAATGTTTATTTACCTACTAAAGGTAAAAATTTACAAAGAGATTTTGTATGGACTTTGGAACAAAAACGTGAATTGATTTGGTCGGTTTTATTAGGTAGACACATACCACATTGTGCTGTAATTAATTGCTTGGACTTTAATGATGAACATTTATCAAGATATCAAATTATTGATGGAAAACAAAGATTATCTACATTAATTGATTTTACAGAAGATAAATTTACTTCATTAATTGATGATATAGAATATCTATTTTCAGAACTTCCTGAAGATTATCAAACGGCAATAAATAGATATTATTTTAGATATTATATTGTTGATGAACCATTTGATAAAAAAATATCTGATGATGAAAAAATTAAGTGGTTTAAATTAATTAACTTCGCAGGAACACCACAAGATATTGAACATTTAAATAATTTATAAAAATATGGAATTCATAAGATTAGAATATTATAAAGAAGGTTTCACAACAAAAGAAATAACTATTAATATAAGCAATATATGTTATTTCACTGAAATTAGATATGATATTACTACTAATAGTTATGCTGAATTAGTTTTAGTTAATAATGATAAATTAATGATAACAGGAGAAAGTTTCTTTAAGCTTAATAACGCATTAAACATTCGATAAAATGAGCAAATCAAATTGGTTAGAAGACAAGAAAAAAGCAGATGCAAGAGTGCATTGGCAAAAAGAAAATAAATTAAACAGTTGGGGGTATACAATATCACCTGCACCAAAAGATTATGACAATAATGAAATAGAATCATTAAGAAAATCTATTGATTATTATAAAGAACAAGGTGTTAATGAACTTGTATTACAATTAAAATACATGGGGTCTTATTGTTCAGTTTATTTACATAAAGATATTGAAAAAACTAAATTCTTTTCAAGAAATGGTTATCTAATTAAAAGGTTAGATGAAAATAAATTATTGGATTCTGTTAGAGAAATACATAATAATCTATTTGTTGTACCTAACCTAGAAATGGTTGTACTAGAAGGTGAATTATTACCTTGGAGAGCTTTAGGTGATTCATTGGTTGATAAAGAATATGTTAATTATTATAATTTAAATAAAGATTTATTGAATTATAAAAAAGAATACTATATAAATGATAAATTAAGAACAATATATAATAGTGAGGAATTTCAACAATTTCTTATTGATTATAAAAATGAGGATTATAAAACAAAGTATAAACCTCATATTATAAGACAATATAAATCTATGTTAACATTAATGGAAATATATGGTGACACATATAATGACGAAAAATCATTAGAGTTATATAAAAATCAATTAGACATATTTGGTTATTCAAGTGACACATATGAATATAAACCATTTAATATTATCAAATATTGTTATAATGATAAAACAGAAGAATTAGATAATAGTAATTTAACTGCATTTGAAATAATTAATAATGATAAAGTATGTGTTTTAGATTTAAGTAGTGATAATTGTTATGAAAAAGCTTATGAATTTTATAATGAAGTTATGACTAATAAACATGAAGGAATCGTAGTTAAACCATTAAAATCAGGGTTAATTAATATTGCGCCATGTTTTAAAGTTAGAACAAATCATTACTTACAATTAATATATGGTTATAAATTTAATCAAAATTTTGATTATTATTTGGAAAAACGAAATATTAATCGTAAATTAGCACAATCAATTAAAGAATACGAATTAACTAATATGTTATTTAGAATTAATCGAGATAACTTACATTATAATAATTCTGAATATACTAATATATTATATTCATTGATTGATTCAGAAAAATTTAATAAAACATTAGATAACAGGTTATAAAATGAACGAAGAAAAAAATGTATTATAACTAGAGTTCAAAAATAATGAAAAATTTATATTTAGTTTTTTATAAAAATACTACTTTTAATAAAAAACAACCTATATTTGTGACTGATGATTTAGCTTACGCAGAAAAATATGTTAATAAATTTAATATCTTATTAGATAAATTACATAATTTTTATGATAATTTTTTAGATATTAATATAGATAAATTATCTAAAGAAGAATTTTATAGTTTATCTCATTATTTTTACAAAGCAAATATTTTAGATGATTATTCATTAGCCGAAATAGAAACAATTGAATTTAGAACAGAAAAAATAAATTAATATTATGGTAATTAAAATTAACTCAACAAATGATTATTTATTAGATATCTTAAACAAGAATCCGAATAGTGAATTAGGTTTATACATGAAAGAACATCGAAACGGTGTTATTGTCGGTAATTGTATCGATAAACATAATTACCATGCGGTTTTTTATGATTCAAAACATTCTTATACTAATTATGAAGATAATCAATTAGATTTTAAATCTCATTGTGATGCGAAAGTTGTTATTTCAATGGTTAATGAATTATTTTCAGATTTAATCAAAGAAAAAGAACAAGTATTAAATAAAAATTTATCCTGGTTAAATAAAACAATTAAAGATATCGATACAGAGGAATGTATTATAACAATTGAAAATATTTTTATTGATAGCAATTGGTTAAGAAATGATGAATTTTTGTTATGTAGATATATCGATGGTTTAGTATTAACTAAAAAATCATCGAATTTATTTCAATTAACATTAACATCACCTGATATCTTTACGGCTATTAATAATATTTCTTTTATAACATTTTTAATGGCAGTAACCAATGAAGATGAAAGATTATTTTTGACTGATGAATTAATTATGAAATTCATTAGAATATTGTCTAACATTAAGAATATTCCTTATTTTGTGTATTACTTATTTATCAAAAGATGTTTAATTTATAAAACAACAGTTTGGGATAAGGTTAAACCATTATTGGAAAAATCATTAAAAGATAATACTAATTTGGATTGTACATTTACACCTAATGATACACATACAGATAGAATTGAATATGTTAAAACTAATATTAATTTAACTAATGATATATTAGACTTTGGTTGTGGAGAATTTAGACATTTTAAAAAATTAGCTAAATTATTAGATAATGAAAAAACTTATTATGGTTATGATATTGAAGATTATTCAAATTTAGTAAATGTTTTATCTGAAAGATATCCTAAAAGTAATTTAGTTTTTAGTACCGACATTAATACAGTACCTAAAAATAAACCATTATCTGTTATTTTATCCGAAGTTATTGAACATAATAGTTTAGAAGAAGGTAAAAAAATAATTCAAGATATTGTTAATAATTTTAATGTTAAACAAATTATTATTACAACACCAAATAAAGATTTTAATCAATTCTATAATATGGCTGAAAATGAATTAAGAAGAGATGACCATGTGTTTGAATTAAATTATGGTGAGTTTTTAGCTTATATTAATTCATTAAAATTTAATAAAGCAATTAAATCAATAATACTCGATAAATTATCTGATAATGTTAATGGTATATCAGTTAGTTCAGGTGTAATAATTAATTTTTAAATATATGTTAACTAGTTCTGTTAAAAAAATGTTTACCCAAGCTAGAAAAGATAAAACTTTCCAAGCTGAATTAATACAACATGAACCTGAATATTATAAAATTAGTCGTCTTTCTGATGAAAAACTTAAGATAATATATGCTTCCGTATACATGGGATGGTTAATAGCAAAAGGATTGTATAACGAAAAAGATTTTGAATAATGAAAAGTGAATACGGTTATATTGAGATTGATAATATGAAATCAATCTTTATTAAGTTATCTGAAAAAATAACAATCATTGAGAATATTGATATAACAAAAAAATATATCCATAATCTTAAATTATCATTATCTAAGTCTGTTAAAGAATTAATTAAAGATGATATGTTTTATAATGAATATTATATAAATGATTCTTATAGTTTAATTAGATTGGAACAAACAGGTAAATGTATATTTTCAAGTGAAATAACTTTATATCCAAAAAAAGAAATGGATAAAAATACATTAAAATTAATTTCAAATAAGTTAATAAAAACAATAAAAAATGAGAATTAGTTATTATAAATCAATCCATCATAGTGTGATTAAAGATATATTATTAAGGGATTCGTATAATATTGATGAAATAACAAATTTATTAAAAGATTCGGTTATTATCGAACCTAATAAAGATATTTTTGAATATTATTTAATTAATAAAAAATTAAATAAATTTTATCTTTTCAAAAATGAAAAATTTCATATTAGTGCACCGCAATATTACGACATAACTGAATTGAGTGTTAAAGACCCTTTATTTAATGAATATAATAAAATAATATTAAAAGATAAAATTAAAATAATAATATCTGAATATAAAAATAAAACAATAAATTGGTTTAAAAGAAAAACTAAACAAATTTTATTTTTATCGTTATTTATTGATTATTTCCTGTTTAATTCCGAATCATTCAATATATTTGTATTATTAATAATAATTGTTTACTTAAAAGAGATTAAAAATGTTAAAAATTAACAAAAAATTTAATTGGATTATTTTCACAGGTGTTTTAGGTTGTTCTATTCTTGCATCTTTATTAACAAATGAATACGAAACTATTTTAGAGAAATTAACTATAGGAACTATTTTAGGTGGTAGTTTTGGTTTTGCGTTCGGTTATATATTTATGAAATAATTTTTAAAATGATTGATAAACAAGAGATTAAATCGTTTATTGAGGGAAGAAATCCTGAGAAATATATTATAGCTATTGAAGGTGATAGGTCAACAAATTATGTTGATGTATTTTACAACGACCCTGAAAAGGGTAAATATATGATGCGGGATAAATATAAACCTTTCTTATGGGCTAATATTGATATTTTAAGTAAGTTATATGGTGGTAATAGAAATATTATTAAAGAAAAGTGTAAACAATACGATATAACTATTAAAAAATTAAGAACCGAAGATGCTAATGGTTTTGAACCTGAAAGATTAAAAAACGGTTATAAATTTATTGTACAAACAAAAAAGTCATTTTATGATTTAACCAACTTTTTTAAATATGGAGGGGTCAATATATATGGGTCTAAAGATGTTGTAACTTTATCACCAGAAGAACAATATATGATTCAAACGTCAAAAAGATTATTCAAAGGAATGGATAGTTATGATGATGTTTTGCGTTTACAACTCGATATTGAAACTACAGGTTTATTATCAAAAGATAGTTATACATACGCTATTGGATGTAGAACCAATAAAGGGTTTAAAAAAATATTTAGATTAGAAGATTATGATTTTGATACATTAGAGGAAAAAGAATCTTTAATGTATATTGATTTTTTTCAAACCGTTAGAGTCATTAATCCTGATATTATTGGTACATATAATGGTGAATTTTTTGACTGGACTTTTATATTAGAAAGATTTGAAATTTTAGGTTTAGATAAAGATTTGGTTATAAAAACTTTATTAGATGATAAACCTATTAGTAGATATAAATCAACATTAAAGTTGGGTCAAGAAACTGAGAATTTCTTACAAACAAAAATGTATGGCACAAACATTATCGATATATCACATTCAGTTAAAAAAGCAAAAGCAATTAATTCAGAAATTAAAGGTTGGTCATTAAAATATATCACTAAATATGCTGAATTAAATAAAGAAAATCGTGTTTATATTAATGGTGATAATATTCATAAAACATATATAAGTAAAGAACCACATGCTTTTAATGAAGAAAATGGTGATTGGTATATCATAACTGATAAAACACCTTTAAAAGAGGGTTATAATACCGTTACAGGTCAATATATTGCAGATAGATACTTATTGGATGATATATACGAAACTGAATGTGTTGATTTCCATTTTAATCAAGCGGCATTTTTAGTTTCAAAATTAACACCAACAACTTATAGTAGGTCAATTACTATGGGTTCAGCTTCCTTATGGAAATTAATTTTATGTGCTTGGTCTTATGAAAATAACTTAGCAGTACCTGAATATCAACCAAAACAAAAGTTTACTGGTGGTTTATCAAGACTACTAGAAACTGGGTTTGCTGAAAACGTTGCTAAATTAGACTACGCCGCACTATATCCTAATATAGAATTAACTTGGGATATTTTCCCTGATTTGGATATTACTGGCGTAATGAAAGGTATGTTATTATATATCGCTGAAACTAGAGATGAATATAAAGAATTAAAAAATCATTATGCATCAATTGGTGATAAAAAAACATCATCATTTTATGACACTCAACAATTACCTTTAAAAATATTAGCTAACTCATTCTTTGGGGCATTTGGTGCACCTTATATATTTAATTGGGGTGATGTTAATTGTGCTGAAGAAACCACTTGTAGAGGTAGACAATATCTTAGGTTAATGGTTTCTCACTTCCATGAAAAATATAAATTTAAACCTTTGGTTGGTGATACGGATGGGTTTAACTTCGCAATACCAAAAGAAGTTGATGAAATTGAATATCTTTGCCAGGGGACACATAGATTAACTGAAAAGAATAAAGGTAAATTATTAAGAGGTCTTGATGCTGTTGTTGCTGATTTTAATGAAAAATACATGATAGGTAGAATGGGATTGGATATTGATGATATATGTACAGAAACAATTAATTTCACAAGAAAAAACTATTCCAATAATATTTTAAAATTTGGTAAAGATGGTTCAACTTATGTTAAGATGAAAATGGTTGGTAATACATTAAAATCAGGTTCTTTACCAAAATTTATGGAAGAATTTATTAATAAAGGTGTAAAATATTTAATGTCAAAACAACCTAGAGAATTTGTTAATTTATATTATTCTATTGTTGATGATTTATATAATTATAATATACCAGTTTCTAAATTAGCTTCAAAAAGTAGAGTTAAGTTAAGTAAAGAAGAATATTTAGAATATATAAAAGGATTTAATAAAGCAGGTAATAATATGTCAAGACAAGCTCATATGGAACTTGTATTAAAAGAAAATTTAAATGTAGGTCTTGGTGATACAATATATTATTATAATATTGGTAAAACAAAATCAGTATCAGATATTAAAAATGATAAGGTAAATAATATCATTAAATTTAATTGTAAATTGGTTTCTAATGATATTATTGAATATACACCTGAACATATTGAAACTGATTATAATATACCTAAATATATTGATATGTTAAATACTAAACTTAAAACATTAATGGTTGTATTTAATAAAGATGTTAGAGTGAAATTACCTGTTAAAATAACTAAAGATAAGAAAACAAAAGAATTTATACTAAGTGATAAATATATGTTTACGGATGAAGATTTAACATTAATATCTGGTGTTCCGATTGAAGAAGAAAATCAAGATTCGTATGATGACATGATGATTATGGAAGATAAAGAAGTTAAATTTTGGCTTAAAGTTAATAAAGTCCCTAATAATATGGATGAAACTGTTTATTATCAGAGAGTTGAATTGTACCATAAAAATATGCAAGAAAGAAGAGGTTTAATATTTAATGAATATATTGAAAAATTAAATAAAATTAAACCAAAATTAAGTGCTAAGGACTATCAAAATTTAATGGTTAACGGTACAATACCTAAAAAAATAACTAATCATTTTAAAGTTAATGAAGAAACTTTGGATTTATATATTGATGATTATTTTTTGGGGGATATTGTTATTGCTAATTTAAGTGATATTTAATTAATATTTATATATAAAATTAAAACATGTTGAATAAATTTATTAAAGAAACTTTAAAAGAATACATTAATGAACAAATAGAAAATAAAACCCTATACCACGGTTCAAATAAATCATTTGATAGTTTCGATGATAAGTTAATTTCAACTGGTGAAGGTAGTGATTTATTCGGAAAAGGTTATTATTTCACAGATAATAAAGATGTCGCTGAGTTTTATGCTAAGTTAAAAACAAAAAAAGATAAAATTAAAAAATACGATAATTTTGGTTTATTTAAAACTGAAGTACCAATATATCAAGATGATGCTGATGATTACTCAGATAAGAATAAAAAAATAAATACATTTAAAATTAGTGGAAATATATTAAATTCAGAAGAGTTTATAATTGATGATAAATTTAAAGAAGTAATTATTAATTCATTTGAAAAATATTCAGGTTTAGGTAAAGATTCAGCAATTAAAACTTTTAATTTTCTTAAAAACAATAAAAATAATATAAATAATTTTAGAGGTGAACTTGAATATATAATCAAACAATTAGCTTATGCTGATAAAAATATTTTAAATGATATTATTAGTTATATAAACGGTTTAGGTTATCAAGGAATTAAATATCGTCCAGATAAAGATTTTGAAGGTAATCAAAATTCTTGGAACTATGTTATTTTTGATAAAAATATTATTAAGAAATAAACTTGTTAATTATATTAATATTTAATATATTTGCAAAATAATTTTTAAATATTAATATATGGAAAACACTGGACAACCAAAAAGAGATGATTTAATGGAAGAGTTATTAATGATGGCTGAGGAATTTAGATTTAAAATCCCATTCATTAATAAATCAAAAAACGAAAACCCTTCATTTAATAAATTAGGTGATTCAGGGTTTGATGTTAGAGCTTCATTAGAAGAATCAATAGTTTTAAAACCATTAGAAAGAGCTTTAATCCCAACTGGATTATATTTTGATTTACCAAATAATTTAGAGATTCAAGTTAGACCAAGAAGTGGATTAGCTATTAATCACGGTATTACTGTATTAAATACTCCTGGTACTGTTGACGCTAATTACACTGGTGAAATTAAAGTTATCTTAATTAATTTATCAAATGAACAATTTAAAGTTAATAACGGAGATAGAATTGCACAATTAGTCATTAATAGTGTACCATATGATAAAGCTATGGTTGAATTTGAACAAGTTGATGAAATAATGAAAGAAACTGAAAGAAATAAAAAAGGTTTCGGCAGCACAGGTGTTGAATAACGGTAATTTCGGCAATAAATATTAAATGTTTATTGCCGATTTTAATTATATAATTAAAAATATAACTATAAGCGTTTGGTTCTTAATTAACTTGCATGAGGTATCCGACCCTCGCAGATATAAATAAAAAAAGGAATAGGCTTGGAGAAGTTGGCAAAGAACCAAACCTTATAGTTCACTAAAATATAAAACTCTTTAAACAACAAACTATTTATATATAAAATTATAATATGTTTATAAAGAGTTATTTTTCAAAGGATAATGTTTTAATATATAATGAATTAACCAATACAGGTAGAAATCCTATTGCTGAATTATTTTATGGCGGTAGCAGGATTAATCATAGTCGTTATATATTTAAGATTGATGATACAAGATTAAAGGAATTATATAATGAAAATTATTTTCCTGATTTAACAAAATTAAAACATATTTTAAAGATTAAAAACACGAATGGGTTCACACAAGAACAACTTGGTGAATTTAGATTTGATGGTAGATTAAATGCAAGTTCTTTTGATTTAAATTTACATAAGATTAATCAAGAATGGGATAATGGTGTTGGTTATGATTATATCCCTAATTTAAACAGAACATTCTCAATAAGTCCATCACATTGGTTTGATGCGAAATTAAATGAACCTTGGATTGATTCCCCTGGCTCTGTATCAGGCTCAACAACTCCTCTAAAAACAATTCATTTCGATAAAGGTAATGAAGATATTGAATTGGATATAACTGATGAAATTAACTCAATATTAACTGGTGAAACAAATAATGGGTTTTGTTTATCATTCCCAACAATATTGGAAGATTCAATAACCAATTCAGTTAATTATGTTGGTTTTTATAGAAAAGATACACAAACATTTTTTGAACCTAATTTAACTACCATATATACAAACACAATAAAAGATAATAGAAATAATTTTATCATTGGAGAAAGTAATGATTTATATTTGTATATAAATAAAAATGGTAATCCAATTAATTTAGATTCATTACCAACGGTTAATATATATGATAATACTGACACATTAATTAGTGGTTACACGCAAAATGATGTTGAACATGTAACAAAAGGTGTATATAAAATAACATTCTTTGCTGATAGTAATAATTTTGATGAATTTTCATCTTTTAATGATATATGGTCAGACTTGATAATCGGAGGAAATCCGATTAACGATATAACATTAAACATTAATCCAGTTGAATGTGGTTCTAGTATAAATATAGGTGAATATGTTGATTATCCTGATTATACTTTAAATATCAAAGGTATAAAAAGAAGTGAAAGAATATTGGATAATGATATGAGAAAGGTGTCTGTATTACCAAGAAAATTGTTATCGTATGAAAATATAACGTTAACTGATATTGAATATAGACTGTATATTAAAGAAGGTAAAAATGAATATACAGTAGTTGATTACTTACCGATGAATATGTCATCAAATATTAATTATTTTTATATTGATGTTCAAAGTTTAATTCCTAATAAATACTATCTTGATTTCAGGGTTAAACATAATGGGGAAATTAAAATACATAAGAATATACTAGATTTTGATATTATTTCAAAAGCTGAATTAAATAAATTTTAAAAATGAATATTAGGGAACTTATTAAAGAAACTATTATTGAATATCGTAATAGTTTAAATGAAAATATATTACGAGGTAAAACTATAATAAACGTGGATATACAACCAGAATATAAAAATTATATTTCGTTTAATTTACGTGAATGGGTTAATTTCATTAATAAAAATTCAGCACTTAATGAGATAGTATTTTTATATAATGGAGCTGAGACATTAGGTATGATTGATGAATATTCTTTTAAAGAGTGGTTGATTGATTTAGGTATTGATGAGGATGTCGTTTATAATTCAACCTTTTATGACAAAGGTTATGCTTTCTTCAGATACTGTATGGACAACTCAATTGATGAATCTAATATAGTTGATTTGATAAAATATATGATAAAGTATGACATCAATGATAGTCGTGATATTAATGAGGATATGTGGAATGATTATATGGAAGAGACAAATCATAACCAACAAGATGTTAGAGATTTATTAGAAAACGCAGGTGATATGGTTAATGTTCCTGACTTAATGGATTTTATAAAAAGTTACTCTAATATAGTACTAACAGGTGGTGGAATTAATGAATGTTTAAAAGAAGTTGAAATATCTTTATTAGCTTTAGATAAAACATATACCACTATATCTGAATTTACTTATTAAATAAATTTTAAATATACTTATAATAGTCATATATAATATAAACATGGAAAAAGAGTATATTTTAGGATTAGATGTATCAACAAAAACTATCGGTATATCATTATTTGAAGATTTGGGTGAATTTGGTAAATTAAGTATATTAACTCACGTTACACCGATTATTAAACCACAACCTGAAGAAAAGATTGAGGAATTAATTGAGAAAGCAAAAGTATTTGAATCACAATTTTTAAATAAATATAAAGATTTAAATATTAAAACGGTTATTATTGAAGAACCTTTATTAAGGTCAAATAATGTTAATACAGTTGGTACTTTATTGAAATATAATGCTATTATAAGTAAATGTATTTATGATACATTAGGTGTTGCACCGAAATATATATCTACATATAATTCAAGAGCTTTTGCATTCCCAGAATTATTAGCGATTAGGAATGTAAATAAAAAAGGTGAAGTAGTTCCTGAAAGTAAATTAAAAAATGCTAAACCAACATTATTTGGTGCTTATTCAACTGATGTGGATAAAAAAGTTGTTATTCAAAAATTGGTTTCTGATTTATATCCCACAATTAGTTGGATATATAATAAAACATTAAAATTAAAACCAGAGAATTATGATATGGCTGATAGTGTAACTTGTGTTCTAGGTTATCAAAAAATGAATAAACTTTGGAAATAATAAAATATTTATAACAAACACAACATTTAATGTTTCATCATTATTTCTTAAAGCTAACTTTAATCGGTTAGCTTTTTTTATATGGAGTTGTGTAAACCCCCTATTCCTTTAGGGTTGAGGTAGTTCACTTTCTTTAATTGCTTAAATTTCTTTTAAATATTCATCTTTAAGTTTAACGTTCATCTCATCTTTCCAATTTAAATAAACGCCATTTAATCTTGATATCTTATCGATAACTTCATTATTTAATGGTAATGACTCAACTGTTATATCTAAACCCATAAGTGTATCTAAACTAAAGTTAAATGTTAAATCATTTAATGAAGGTACTGAACCACTTAATATGATATTATTACTATTTTTATATACTTTAAAACTATCTATAGTTAAAGATGTATCAACAGATTGCCTTAATTTTTCAGACCAAGATTTTAAATCTTCCTCATATACATCAATTACATCTTTGTTCTCTCTAATTATATTTAAAATAGTAATAAAATCTTTTTTTCTATTATACATAAACTTTTATATATAAATATTTGCTTAAATGAAAATAGTTTATTATATTTGTTGTGTGGAAGGAAAAAAGAATAAAAATGTTTCCACTGAAGATAATTTGAAATATAAATGTAACAATTACAACTAACGTCTGATGATAAACAATCGTTTTAATGTTGTTTATCATTTGTTAGGTTTTGTTAAATTATTGTTTTACCTTTGAAAAAAATACGAAATGAATATAAGAGAACAAACAACTTCACAAGAATTAAGAGAAGAAGTTAGAAACGCAATGATACAATTTTGGGATTCATACGATAAATTATTTATTGATATGGATAATCTAACCGAAGATGAGTTTTATATAAGACAACATGAAATGTGGGAATTTAGGAATAGGGCATCTGAATATGGTGATTATTTTTTAATATCTTTATGGGGTATGTCTGAGAAAGCTCAAAAATTGTATGGTAGCGGTTCATCTTCTCGATATATTGATTATCTAAATAAAATAAACTCAAAACAATAATTTAATTGAACCTAACGTTAAGGTGCTTTGCGTTTGTGGCGGATTAGCAGCACTAACTGTCGGCATAGCACTAAAGTTAAATAGGGTTACTGCGGTTGATTTCAGCACGTCAGCCGCCATAACGCAAAACACGTGTTATGCCCAGTGCTTTTGTCAAACAATTTAAAAACAGAAATATGTCAAAAAATCAAGTATCACCAGAAGTAGTTAGTAGGATTGAAAATTCCTACAACGAATGGAAAAAGAACAAAAATTTCAACCCACACTTAGACAAAGCATTTCGCCAAGTTTGGGTAGAAAGTGCAATGAAAGAATCGCAGTTATCCGCTGATACAACTGTATTGGCTTTAAAAATTATTTCGGAAGGCGACCCAATTGGTGTTGACTTAGATGAAGTAACTGATTTATGTCAAAAGGCTTTGTCGGCTTATGAGGTCGGTTAGCATTGGGCATAACTACTATATATACATAACTTTTTATATATTATTAATTTTTAAACGCTTATATAATGATAAATCAAAAAATTATAAAGATTTGTGAACAAAAGTTTATATATCTAATTATTCTAAAAGGACTTCAGATAACTACTTAACACATATTAAAAGATTTGTTAACTCAATTGGAAAAACTCAAATTATCCACTTAAACGCAAATGATTTCCAAACTTACTTAGATAATTATAATTTCACTTCGATTTCACAACAAAATCAAGTGATAAATGCTATTAGATTTCTCTATAAATTTGGATTGAATAAAAAATATGACAAGGTAAGTTTTAAACGACCAAAAAAGGAAAATAAATTACCAAGAGTTATTGATGGAGATTTGATAAAAGAAAAATTAGCAAAAATAGATAATTTAAAACATAGAACGATTTTAACCTTAACATATTCTGTTGGTTTAAGAGTTTCAGAAATTATAAATATAAAAATAACAGATATTGATTCCAAACGAATGGTTATATATATTAAAAATGCTAAAGGAAAAAAAGACAGAATAGTTCCGTTATCAAATTATGTTCTCGAATTATTAAGAAACTATTGGAAAGAATATAATCCAGTAAATTATTTATTTAATGGTCAAAATTCGTTTAAATATTCGGTTGGAAGTTGCCAAAAAATATATAAAAAATACATTGATAACAATTCATCTATTCATACATTAAGACATTCTTAATTTACAACTTTGTTAGAATGTGGAACTGATATAAGAATTATCCAATCAATAGCTGGTCACTCAAACTCAAAAACCACCGAAATATACACTCACATAACAAAAAATATATTAAATAAAGTTAGTTTACCTATTTGATTATATTCATCTAAATTAACTTAATTTTTATTGTTTTTTCATTTAAAACAATATATATTTGCATTCTAATTTTTAAACAAAATAAATATGTTAACTGAAAGTAAATTAATCAAGAATGGAGATATATTTCTCCAAAAGTCAGAAGAGTTCAAAATCTTTAATGATTGTTTTATTGAAAAATTTTCACCAAAGATTTTATTAGCACCATCAAGCATCAATATGTATGGAGCATATAAAGGTGGATTGGTCGAAAGTGTATTAAAATTAACAGCAAATGTTATTAATATTAATAAAGGGTTAAACGAAATTTTTGATTCATCAAAATTAATTAAATTATCATTTAGATTTAGTATCGGTAAATCAATCTTATTTGTTGAGGAAGATGAGGATTGGAAAATTAAAAAAGGTATGTATTATAAATATGCTGATTTAGGTGTACCATTTACAGTTCCTGAATTATCTTTACAAATGTTAAACGAATGTGGTATTGAATTAACTAAAGATGAGTTTTCTGATATTTTATGTTTTTCAAAACAACAAGATAAATCTGTTGAAACGTTTGCATCTAATGAATTTAACTTAGTTAATTTTGCATATAAGTTAACTTCAAATCAAATGAAAAATATTTCTATAAATAAATAGAATATTTTTATATATAGAAATGATTTAACAATATATTTATTAAAACAGATAAACTATGGAAGATAAAATAAAAGATGAAGTCATTATTTGTCAATGTAATTCACCAAACCATAAAATAGTTATTAGAAAAGATGAAGAAGATATATATCTTTATTTCTTTTTGAATGATTTTTCTTTTTTTAAACGATTAATCTTAGGTTTAAGATATATATTTAAGTTAAAGAATAATTATGGTAATTTTGAGGAATTTATATTACCAAAAGACAAACAAACAATTAATAAATTGGAAGAAATATTAAAAGAATTAAAACAATAATTAAATTAATAATAAAGTAAAAATGTTAAAAACACAAGAGACTGATAAGAGGTGGGCTATATTCCCAATATTACACAATGATTTATGGGATTTCTATAAAAAAGCTGAAGCACAAACATGGGTTGCTGAAGAAATAGATTTATCGAGTGATGAATTTGATGATTTAAGTGATAAAGAAAAAATATATTTAAAGAATTTATTAGCTTTCTTTTCGATTTCAGATGGTATTGTTTTAGAAAATATTAACACTAATTTATTAGAAAATTCAAATATATTAGAAGCACAATATTATTACAACCATCAATCATATATTGAACAAGTACATGCAAACATGTATGCGTTATTGATAGATACATTTATTAAAGATAGAGAAGAACAAAATAAAATGTATAATTCAATATCACAGATAGAAGCTGTATCAAAAAAAGCTAGTTGGGCATTAAAATGGTTAGACAACCCTAGTTATCCGCATAGATTAATAGCATTTGCTTGCGTGGAAGGATTAGCGTTTAGTTCAACATTTGCTGGTATATTTTATTTTAGAAGTAGAAATAAAATGCCTGGTTTATGTGAGGCTAATGAAATGATTATGACTGATGAAAATTCACATTATGAGTTTGCAACACATTTATATCATAATTACTTAAAAGAAGAACATAAATTATCTGAAAAAGAAATAAAAGAAATTATTTTAGATTGTTATGAAACTGAGAGAGTGTTTGTTGAGGATAGTATGCCTTCAGGTTTATTGGGATTAACGAAAGATGATATGGTTACTTATGTACAATATGTTGCAGATACAATAATGTTTAATTACGGTTTACCTCCACACTTTAATGTTAAAAACCCTTTAAAATATATGGATAGAGTTGCGTTAAAAAGAAAAACAAACTTTTTTGAGAAAAGACAAACTGAATATACAAGAGTAGATGTACCAACAAAGAAGGAAGATATGTTTGATGATAACTTTTAATAATAATTTAATATAATATATAATGGACAGAATGAAAATCGTAAAGAAAAACGGAAAGACACAAGAATTTTCACCTAATAAGGTGATGCAAAGAATTAAAACACAAGCTAAAGGGTTAAAAGTTAATGTTGATAATATATTTAAATCGGTTATTCCACATATTCAAGATAATATGACAACAACTGAAATTGATGAATTATTAGCTTTTAATATAGCTGATTTTATACAAGACCACCCAGATTATTCAACTTTAGCTAGTAGAATATTAATCACTAGACAAGGTAAGATTATAGGTAAAGAGCCACAAGAAGTTGATATGAATTATGATTTTTTCGGTACAGTTACTTTCTTGAAGAAATATAGTGTTAAAGATGATAATGGTAATCCAATTGAATTACCTTCTTGTATGTATAAAAGGGTTGGTTATCATTTCGGTATTGACGAACAAGAAAAAGAATTGTTTACTAATGAATTAATGAGTAAACGTATTTCTGTAGCAACACCAATATTAACTAATGCCAATACAGTTAGAGAAGCGTACATTAGTTGTAATATAACGACTTTAGTTGATGATAGTACTGAAGGTATTTTGGAAACATTAGATAATATATCAAAAGCTTCAAGAGAAGGTGCTGGGATTGGGTTATTAATAGATGCGTTAAGAAGTAAGAAATCAATGGTATCTTCATTTAAAGGTAATGCGGGCGGTGTAATTAGATTTGCTGACATGGTTCAATCACATATGAGATTCTTTAAACAAGGTACTAGAGCAGGTTCTGCTGCACTTTATTTAAGTACTTGGCACAAAGATATTCAAGATTTCCTTAGTTTAAAGTTACCTATAGGTGACGAGAAATTAAGAACAAGGGATTTATTTACCGCTGTGGTTATTAATGATAACTTTATGAAAGCGTTAATAAATGAAGATGATTGGTATTTATTTTGTCCTAATGATATTAAAAAAGCTGGCTTAACTCCTTTGCAAGATTTGTGGGGTAAAGAATATGAAGACGAATATCAAAAAGCTGTTGAATTAGGTTTAGGTGAGAAAATTAATCCAAAAGTTATTTGGGATGCAATTATAAGAAGTTGTGCTGAAACTGGTACACCATATGTTATGTATAAAGATAATGCTAACAGGATTAATATGCAAGATAACATTGGTACTATTAAATCTTTTAATCTTTGTGCAGAATTTGGTGGGGTTTCTAAACCGAAATATACAAGTCAATGTGATTTAGGGTTAGTTAATTTAGCTGCTCATGATGATTTAAATACTATTGAAGAAAGTACAAAAATTTTAACAACTTTATTAAATAGAGTTATTGACAAAAATAATTGGCAAGATAGTCCATCTGAATTAGCTGGTATTGACCAAAGAAGTATTGGTATTGGTGTTGCAGGTCTTGCTGATTTCTTTGCTAAAAAAGATTTACCCTTTACTAGTGATGGTGCTAAACAATGGAATAAAGATATATTTGAGACAATATATAAATCTGCTGTGACACAAAGTAATAAAATGGCTGAAGAAGAAGGTGTTACTTATCCTGCATGGAATGGGTCAAGATATGAAAGAGGATTAACATATATTGAAGGGTGGTCACCTAAGAATGTTGGTGAACCTATTCCTATGAAAAATAGTATCTTAACTTGTAAAATGCCTTCAGCATCTACCTCAATTTTGATGGGTGTTAATGAATGTTTTGAACCTTTCGGTGCTAATATTCAAGTTAGAAATACAGGTTCTGGTGAATTTTTATTAATCAATAAATACTTAGTTGAAGATTTAGAAAAATTAGGTATATGGAATGATTACACTAAAAATGAATTAATTAAAAATGAAGGTTCTGTCCAAAATTTACCATTACCTGACCATATTAGAGAAAAGTATAAAACAGTTTGGGAAATTTCTCAACGTGATATAATTCAAATGGCTGCTGATAGGCAAAAATTCATAGACCAATCACAAAGTATGAATTTATATTTCGAAGGTGGGACATACGGTAAAATAAGCGGAGCTTTAAAATATGGTTGGGAACAAGGGTTAAAAACTGGAGTATATTATACTAAAACTGAAAAGAAAACTAATAAACCAACTAGGTTAACTCAAATGGATAACTCTGACAATAAACCGTCATCTAATTATGAGTGTTTCGGTTGTAGTTCTTAACATCTATTAACATTCTTTAACATTAAATAAATCCAATATATTAACTTGTATTGGATTTATTTTTTTATCTTTGTTTTATTAATTTAAAATAACACAAAATGACAACTACATTAAGGAAATTAATATCTGAAATAGATAAAACAAAAGAAACTGATGTTAATTGGGAAAAATTAGCTAACATATTTAACTTATATAATTTATATTATTCAGATGATGCGAGGTTAAAATGTTATTTTATTAAAAAATGGCTTTGCACAGATACACATGTTGGAATTAGGTGTTATTATTTAAATGATGAACCAATATGTATATCAACTCAAACAGCAAGAAAAGATACTGAAAATTTTACATTCTTTTCTAAACAATCAGCAATAAAGTTAAAAAATTATTTAGAAAGTTTAATTGTCTTAGAAGAGGATTATAATTTAGATATTATTGAAGACAGTTTTTTAGATGAAGAAATTCCATCAACATATAAAATAGAATATAACTCTCAAATATTACATAAACTAGCTTTTTTAAATGGTGAAAAGGTTGATATTATTAAAACCATATACCCTTGGGATGATAAAGAAAATTATTTCCATACTGTAAAAATAAAATTACCTAATGGAAAACATAAAGAAATTGATTGTAGAGAATTAGATTTTGAATATAATAGATAATAATAATAATAATAATAATAATAATAATAATAATAATAATAATAATAATAATATGAAAAAATTGATTAAAATAGATAATAAGTGGTATAATTTACTTTATATGCAAGGTGGTTATTTTTATGTTAGTGAATTATTTGATATCAATAATGATGTTGTTAAACAAGGTGTAATTTGGGAACAAAAACATTTTATTGACCAACATGAACTTTGGTACGGTTATATTTTTAATAAAACAGTAAGGTTAATTAGATTTATTAAACAGCTTATTTTTGGTGATGTCTTTGGCAAAAGATTTTAAAATAATATAATATGAACAGAAATGAATTATTAATCGAAAGATATAAACGTTATATCATAGAAATGGAAGCTAAAATTAAAATATTAACAGCTCCTGAAGCATTACCTTTAATAGCTAAAGTTAGTGTTTATAAAAAAGTTATAATTGATTTACAGGGATAATATTATAGTTATGCAAAATAATTTTAAAATATTTAAATATCAAAAAGAGGATGATAAATTCATTAAAACAGGTTATGATGAATATGTTATAACTTATCTTATTGGAAAAAAACCAACAACATTAAGAGTTGTTGTTAACGGATATTTGACTAAACAAGTTATTCATATTATGAATCATAGAAATGGATTTAAAAAAAATTTATTATTAGCGGTAAAAGAATATTTAGCTAATCATGAAACTTGTAAAGCTATTAAAGTGGTTAAAAAAGTTAATATTGAAACAATAAAACAGCAATATTCAAAACAAATATATACTATAATAAATAATTATTTGTTACCTATAAATAAAGAAGATAGTAGAGATATATTAACTGAATATAAATTAATTTAATTAACATTAATAACAAAAAGAAATATAAATTATTAAAAGATTTACCTAATTGTCCTAAAGGTTATATCTTTAAACAAGATATTGGTGGTAATTATTATCTTTCTGCTACTGATGAAGAATTTATAAATAATAATTTAAAAACATATAAATTCACAAAAGAAGAGGTTGAAAATAATAAAGATTGGTTTGAATATATTAATTGTATGAGTAGTGATTTATCTGAAGGATACTACTGGGTTAAATTGAAAGATGATGATATGGTAAAAACTTCAAATTTTTTACAAAATTCAGGTGGATGGTTAGTCGGTTTTTACATGAACGGATACATCCTTGTAAATGGATTTCCATATAAATCAGAAAAATTTGAAATTGATTATAAGAAGATTGAAAGATAATTAATTACTTATAACGGCTTGGTGTATGAGAAGGTTTGCTTAAATGAACTTTCAAATTACTACCAAACTTTATAACAAACTTTCTTATACACCTTGTTAGTACCAGTACGGTTTATTTATCAAAAACTTTAATTTTGGAATATTTATATATAGAATAAAACTATTTAATAATATGAAATTAAGAAAATTTATAGCGACCACAATACGAGAATATCTAACCGAAGAAATGGATAAATTTCAAAAAATAAAGGTTAATGAATATGGTAATATTGAAATTGATAATGTGGAAATTATTTCGGATAGAGTATATGGTACTGTTAAACGAATTGATGTGGAGAATGTATTACAAGGTATTGTTTATGTGAATTTATATAACACATTAAAAAAATCTATAATTGACGGGTTAAATAAAAATGAAATATTAATTAATTTAAAAAAAGTTACTCGTTCTTCTGAAATGATAATAGAAAATTTTTTAAATTATATTGGATTAACTTGGGGTTATAATAAAATAACTGAAAATAAATTAATTCAAACTAATTTATGGTATCACGGAACGGATGAAATATTTGATTATCCGAAATATATTAATAGTGGTAGAGAAATTGGATTTCACTTAGGTAATTTTGAACAAGCATTGAATATAAAGAAAAAAATAAAAAATAATTACCCTAAATATATTAATAAATATGAAATTATTAATATAAACCCATTGAGAATGAAAGATTTAAAATTCTGGTTACCAGAATATATTGCAGATGAATTAATTAAAAAGGGTATTAATGTTAAACAAAGTGGTAAGGGGATGTTTGGGTCTAAATTTTATGAACCAGAAGATGTATTAAAAACGTTAAAATCCGAGGGTTTTGATTCAATTATATATAAAAATGAATTTGAAGGTGATGGTGATTCAATAATTATATTTGACAACAGTAAAATTAAATTTTTAGGAAGAGAAAAAATAAAACAAATATAATAACGAAACTTAATACGAAGCAGAAACTTAGCATTGCATAAAACGTTTTGTGTGTATAAAATCGTTTTAATGTTTTATACACACTGTTAGTTGCAGTTGCGGATTATTTAGTACAACCGTTCAATCGAAGCACTAAGACATTTTTATTCTTTTTGCGTGGTGGTTATTTTAAAGTATCTTCAAATGGTAGAACATTTACAATTATTCTACTCATTCTATATGATGATGTTGGTTTTACTTTACCATTGGTAGTATCTGTATCATATAACACCCAAGTATCTTGTGAATCATCATCAAAATAATTACTTTTTTCTTTCTTATATAAGTATATTTGATTTCCTGTTTTATCAGTTAAAACCAATTCAGAATCAGAAGGTGATAATGATTTTAAATGGTACAAATTAAATACTTTTTTATCACTTTCTTCCTTAATAATCTGTTTTACGATAGAACGTAATTCATTTAAACTTATTTTCTTTGTTGCCATAATATTTTTTATATATAAATAGTAAAAAAAAGAAAAAAAATACGCTTTTCTGAAAAATTATTCATATATTTGTGGTGTGGAAGAAAAAAAAAGAATAAAAATGTTTCCACGAATGATGATTTGGAAGATGAATGTAGCAATTGCATATAACATAAATATTAACGAAGGTTTAATTGTATAAAAAACATAACCGACTAAATATCAATAAATTAACCGTACAATTAAAATAATAACCAGCTAATATCACTACCGTTATTACTTTTGGTTGTTACATAACCTGAGTTAGGTAATTGTTTTTTAACTTTAGGTTCATCTCTTAAAGTAACAGTTGTGTTACCAGTATTAACTACCCAAGAACTAAGCATTGCTTTAGTGGAGTTTTTACTTTTCTTTAACATTTTAAAGGAGTGTTCGTAGACATACAATCCGATAACTAAAGAAATCAAACAGTCATCATTCATACCTTTGATATGGTCAGGTCTACCGTTTTTATAAATAAAAGTTCTCATTTCAGATATAACTCTTTTAGACCTAATTTTAAATTCATTTTTTCTAATAATTTCCTCAAACAACTGAAACATTCTGGTTCTATTAGAAGAAGTGATTAAGAACCCTGGTGTTTTATCAGTTTTATTTAAAAATTTAGCAGGATTAATTAGGGTATTATTATTACCGTAATCATAATAAATATCTTTCCAACCTAATTCCATTATTTTTAATATAGTAGTTGAACCCATACCACCAGTAATATCCACAACAACAAACGCATCATAAATAACGGCATATTGATAACATAATTCGCCTAATATATCAGGTGGTATTTTACCTTGATATTCAAGTACTTGTTCCATTGTCGTTATATCAATTATTTGTATTGAAGAAAAGTCAGTACCGTCACCTCTTGATACGTCACTAATTAAGATATATTCATGTCCTTTAACTGGTTCAGCCCATATCCAAGTTTTCTTATCTAAACCATCTAGGAATAAAGGTTCTTGAATATTTTCTTTTTCTTGCTGAACAACATATTTCTCTTCAAAAACGTTATCACCTGAACCAATAAAAGATACATCTAACTCTTGGGCTATCATACGTCTATCACCATTCATTTGACGACACATTTTAACGTACCAAGGTGCTGTTGGTTTATAACCTTTATCAATCATTTCTTGATATGATTCTAAGGTAAATCTTTTTTCTTTAACTGTTTCAATAATAACATTATTTTTATCAAATAATTCCCAAGACATTTCTTTATTATACCTTAAATCTTCATACCATTTCATTTCAATGATATTAAAATCATTATCCCCTTTTTTGGCTTGTTCATAAGTCTTATAATATAATGGGTCATGACCGTTTGGTGTGGAAATTAGTATAATTTTTCCTCCTGTATTATGACTTATAAATGAATTACTTATAAAACTATTAGTATTTGGTACATGTAAATCATAAGTATGGTTTTCAGATTTAGTAATATCAATAATTTCATCAATAAATAAATTATCTAAACTAGAGTGTTTTTTAGTGAATAGATGATACTTATTGTTTTCAAAACTTATATAAGTTATAATACCTAAATTTAATAATAGTATTTGTAAACGACTAATAAATTTTTTATTTTCAGAACAATAGTTTATATAATTTAAATTATTATTAAATACACCATATAAAAATTTTAAAATAGTTGGTTTATCCATTTTTAAAATATCATTTGCTACTTCATTTGAAGTGATATTATATGATTTAAATAAATCAACTAATTCATTAGATTCAATACTTATATTTAAGTTATCTATTATTAAACAGTTATTATTATAATAACCATTATTTGAAACAAATTGCCCAATTAAATATGGTATATTATATAATCTATTTAAATCGTTTGTAATATTTTTATTACCGAATATATTTTGGTTATATGAAATTAATGGTTTATCACCTACATTTAATTCATTAAATTTAACCCAAACATCTTCATTATTTCTTCTAACCATAATCGGATGTTTCCAACTACCTTCTAGCTCTAACCCTAATTTAGTTTTTATTCTATATGTTTCACCGTATTCAGAAACAAATGTTTGAGTAGCTTCAGTTAATTCATTATTCATATTACACACGATATGTGGTGTATCTAAATTAGTAAACCCTAAATCTGTTTTATTTTGAACTAGTTCATCCAATTCAATCAAACCATTATTAGTTAGTATTAAACTTTCTTTAGTAATACAACCTAACGATGTTAGAGCAGCACCAAATACTTCTTCACCATTTTCAATATGTGCAGCTTCATCCATAATAAGATAAGTAGGTGTATAACCTCTCAATGCATCTTTTGATGTTGCGACAGCTTTAACTCTACATTTATTTGGTAATCTTATTTCTTTTTTTGAGTTATTGGTATATATATCTTTTGCTTCAGCATCTTTATCACCATAATATTCTCCACCCCAAAAAAATCTAGGTACTTGGTCTAGGAAACTTTTAATCTTAGCTAAAAATTCTTGGGCTAATTCTTGTTTATTTGCAATAATCAATATAGCTTCAGGGCTATCTTTATCGGCAACAGCAATTCTTGTTGCAATATAAGCGGCAGTAGTTGTTGATATACCCGCTTGTCTAGGTTTTGTTACTAAATTATAATGTTTATTGGCTAAACCAAAAATTACTTCACGTTGTCTTGGGAATAGTTTAAAAGGTACTAAACCACCTCTTGTGTTATCAAATGTTTTAAAGTATGACTCTATCATGTAGATGGGGTCATAAAAACATTTTTCATATTCTTTTAATATAATATCTCTCGATAGCATAAACTTATGATATTTATATATAAATATCTTATATTTAATTTTTAAGTGACATGCTATTATTAACGGAGGAAAAGGAACATATTATACATAATTACTATAAATCTAGTAATATTATGTATACTGAATATAATAAAACTACAAATGATTTATTAGTTGCATTTAAAAATAAAATACAATATATTTACCATTTAGTACCAGAAAGTGTTCATTTAATGTTTATGTTATCTGAATCAAATGGTAAATTTTTTATGAAAGAGATATCTAATAAGTATAAAAGTACTAAATTAAAAGATTTAGTGGATGTTAATTATATTAACGAAATATTTAAACAAAAAGAAAAAGAAGATGAAAATTAACATTATTGGTTTTACGGGTGTATTATTTGGTTTAGGAGCAATTGCATATCTTATTAATAGCTATGCTTTCAGTTCATTAGTGACTATTTTATATGGAATAGGGTTTTTATTTTTGATATATGCGTTTATGTTATATCCATTATATAATTATTTTTTTGGATTAATTGGTATAAGAAATTATAAGATAAAAAAGGGTAAACATAGAAGTAATTTATTTTATTTTAAACCTATGTTATTTGGTGATATTTATATTTTCAAACCTGAAATATTAACATCATTTGAAGATGTATCGTTATCTGTTAGACAGAAAACTCAGATTAATAAGTTATTCGGTGTTAACTATGGATTACCTAGTTTAGATAAAGGATTTTCATTGGTTCATAAAAATTCAATAAGGTTAGGTTATAATTTAATTAATAATCAACCAAATTATGTAATATATGTTAGAAAAGGTGATACAACGCACACTAAGTATTTAAAAGATGATATCGTATATTTTGTTTTAAACACTAGAAAACACTCAATTGATATATATTATTCTGATAAAACACATGATTATCTTGAATATGATAAATTGATTAAGACTAGTTTTTTTGGATATTATTTATCTAAACCTTTCTTTGGTGGTAAAGCAACTGCACCTAAAGATATTTATTTTAATTATATTGTAAAAAAATATTAGAAAAAATTTGTTTAATTAGAAAATCTGTTATATATTTGCATCATTATTAATTTTTAAAACAAATATTTATGAGTAAGTATGTAATGGTAGATGATTCAACCAAAGAATTTTTCACAACCGCATTAAAGAATGCTGATGTACTTAGTATGGTTAAAGTTGATGTATTGGTTAACAATAATCAAAAGGAATTATACAAGGTTATGAAGGCAAATGATTTGGCTAGATTTTACTCAATTGAGTATAACAATCAAGATGTTGAAATTATTATCACTATCAACGAAGAAATCTTCAATGATTTGGAAGAAGAGCAAAAAGAGATTGTTGTAGATGAAGCTGTAACTACAATTTCAGTTAACTTGGAAAGTGGTGCTATTTCATTAGCTAAGACAGATGTTAAAACATTCTCAGGTGTATTAAGAAAGTATGGTTATGAGAAATACGAAAGAGTTATGGAATCTGTTCGTTCTTTATACCAACAAAAAGAAGAGAGAGAAAGAGAAAATAGATAATAATTACTCTATATATGTTTAATAAGCTAAATTATTAAACCTTTATATTTAATTTTAAAATAACCTTATATTAATTTATAAGGTTATTTTTTTTGTTTTTAATTGATATTTATATATAAATAAATTATTATGGATAAATCAGTTAAAGGTTTAAATATTACCAATAAACAATTAAAAGATAACGAGAAAAATAATAAAGTGTATCATAAAGAATTTGATACAAAATTTAAAAAGTATTTGAAAACGGATAACGAACAAATCACTGATAAAAAATATATTGCATCAGAAAAACAAATTGAAAATTTTGAAGATGCAAATAGAGGTGAGGGTATGCAAAATTTAAAATACGATAGTGAACCAACAAAACAATTTAAAGATAGGGCTGAAAAAGCAATTATTGGTGATTCCACTATGGGGAATAAAGATGATATTGCAATAAATGATTTCGGAAAAGAATTTATTGATAAAACAAAAAGAAGAAATAAAAAGTTAGATGATAATACATTAGACTTTGTTGCTGTAGGTAATGATATCGAATTAACTGGTAAAAAAGTTAAAGGTAAACCAATAGCATTTGAAAGTGTTATTTCTAAAAAATTAAAATTAAATAAAGAATTAACTAACTTAAATTTAATTAACCAAATAATTCCTGAAAATTATAAAATAGATTCAAACGTTATTTTAATTGAAGATACAAATAAAACTATTAAAACAACTTGGAATGGTGGTGTATTGGGTTATGCAACAATAACTGAAATGATTGATAAAACTAAAAATCAAAATACTATTAATGAAATTATAAAAAGATTTAATTATGGTAAATAATAAAACATTCATTAAAGATGAACATAAGTTAAAAGAAGCAACATATGTTGTTTCTAAAGATGAATTATCTAATGTTAAAGATAAGTTTGAGAAAGATGATGTGGTTAAAGTTGTTGAAGAGGATTTCGGTAAAGTTTTAAGTGAAAAGAAAGTTAAAGATGATAAATATGTTTTATATGATAACTTGGTGAAAAAAGAAAACTGGAAGATTAAAGAGAATAAGACTTATATTCCTGTTGCTAAATACACAAAAGATTCAGATAAAGCAAGTAAAGTTTATTTGGGTGAAGATGGTAAAATATATGAAAGTGAATATTTTAATGAAGAACCGTTAACTGAAAATTATAGAATAAAAAAATCAATATTAAAAGAATTTTTAAAATAATATGAAAACACAAAAAATTAGTCTAAGTGAATTACGTAATGTAATTAAAAACATGCTTAAAGAAGAGGTTGAACAAGAATACTACGATTTATTTGAATATCACGAAAAACAACCTAACGAATTAAAAGTTATCGTTGATAAATATTCACAAAAATTATCAGATGGTCTAACACAAGATGAATTAAATGATTTTCTTAAAGAAGTTGAAACTATAGGTTATACTTTTGATTATTATTTAGATTTAGAACCTTACGGATTAAGACCGATAGGTGTTGAATTAACACAATTAAAAGGATGGGAAAATATTAATGAATCTAAAGATTCAATTAATAAAAAATATACACATTTTGCTATTAGAAAATCAGATAACAAAATTGTTAATGGTTGGGAATACGATAAAGATTTAGATAAAGAATCTATTTTGGAATATTGTAAATTAGATTTAAAAGATGATTTCCCTGGTGAAAAACTTTCTAACTTTAAAATATTAACTAAAGCAAGTATTGAGAAACAAGGTATCAATCCTTTTGATTCAACTAATTGGTTTAAAATTAATGAAAATATGGTACAAGAAAATGATTATGGTTATTCAGAGGATGAATATTTAGAATCTCCAGAATATTTTGTTGAGACATTTCATAATGGACAATTCGGACAATTAAAAAAGATGTTAGTTAAATTTAAAGTTAATAACAAAATGTCTGATTTATTATCTCATTTAAATGAAATTGAAGCATGGGATATTAAAGATTGGATTATAGTTAATTCTTAATACGTATGTGGGCTAACATTAAAAGTTTATTTGTAAATACGGTATTATTAATATTAGCAATAATATTAAGTATTTTCTTATTACCATTAGGTTGGTTATATGCGTTAATAACATTAAAACTTAATATATCTAAATTAAATTTTTATATTTTAACTGTTGCAATATCAATTGACCAATTAGGTAATGTTATGTTAGGACCATTATTTAATAAATTAATGATTAAAGAAGATAGTGAATATAAATTTGGTGATGAAGACGATACTATAAGTTATGTGTTAGGGTTAAATAAACTACATAATAAATTAACTAGACTAGGTAAATCATTATCTTGGTTATTAGATGCGGTAGATAAAAATCATGTACTTAAAACTGTTGATATAGTTAAAGAAAAAAGATTTAAATACTGTGAAGAAAAAAAAGAAAGATATAAATTAGATGAATAATAGTACATTTTTTATTAGACAAGGGTCAACATTACCTAAATTAATTATGCAATTAGTTAATGATGGTAGAAATGATTTTAGAAAGTTTCATGAAGCAATTCAAGATGCTGAAATATATTTTAATATGTATGATGCTGAAACTAATAAAAAAGTTATATCTAATCAATTAGCGACTTGCACAGTAAAAAAAGGAACTGAATATACTTTTAATGAAGAATACTATATTGTATATAGTTTCAGGGAACAAGACACCAAATGTAAAAAAGGAAAGTATTTTGGTGAATTTACCATAAGGTTTAACAATGGTGATATACTTAAAACACCAATACGAAATAACCTTATTGTCTATATTAATTAAAAAAAGTTTTCAATTAATTTGTTTTTTTCAAAAAAGTTTATTAAGTTTGTTGTGATATATAAATTTAATAAACTTTTTTATTTTAACAATTATGCAAAACTTAAAAATCAGAGAATTGGATATCACATTTAATGATGATAAAATTCAATTGAGTTTCGACAATTTACATAACTATAGTTATGAAAAATTAAACAACTATTCCGTAGAGGATATTTATCACACAAAATACACACCAATGACATTTGGTTTCTTGGTTGGTTTCGCATCAGCTGGTCTAGGTATAGTTTTAGGCGCAATTAGCACACCTGCAATGATTTTATGTTTATTAGTTACATTAGCGTGTACTGGTTTAGTATTTGCAGATTTATTTGGAACTATGTTCGGGTTTAGCGATAGTGTTGAAAAGTTTTTTGTTAGAAATATCGGACAAAAAGCGGTTAAAATTACTTTAAACGATAATTTCTTTATTATCTTCCCTAACAATGATGAAGATTTACAAAATGTAACTTTACTTAGAGAAGCTTTAAAACAATATCAAAACAAATAATTTTGTGGTTATAAAAAATTAAATGGAAATTAACGAATTTAGAGTTGGGAACTTAGTGGTTATTAATAATAAAATAACCAAGATTGATAAAGATATATTAAATGATATATTAAATAATAAAATAGAGGTAAATAAACTGGAACTTACCGATGATAGATTAATGGATTATGGTTTTGTTATTAAAGGTAGTTATTATGTTAAATATCCATTACAATTAACTGAATTTCCTGGTAAAGGTATTTGTTATTTCCATGAACAATTTGGTGGATTTGTTATTAAAATAAACTATGTCCACGAATTACAAAACTTATATTTAATCTTATCTAAACAAGAATTATTATGAAAACATTTTTAATTAAATTAATGATAATCTCTATATTATTTTTAATCGGTACTACATATGCATTTGAATTAATAAATGCTTATGATAGTTTAGCTAATATTTTAGGATTAGCGTTATTATTAACAGTAACATATATGATATATTATGTTATTAAATTAGATTTTAAAATGTTCAAAAGGAACAACAAACAATCAAATCAATAATTATTAATCTTTAAATTTAAAAACAAATGAAAAATTCAATTTTAATCTTATCAACAATTTTAGTTATTTTATTTGCGTCTTCTTGTGAAAGAATTGATGCGGGACACACAGGAATAAAAGTAAACTTATACGGAACAAACAAAGGTGTTTCTGATGTAACTGAAGTAACAGGTATGGTTTGGTATAACCCTTTTACTACATCAGTATATGAAGTACCTACATTCGTTCAAAATGCTGTATATACCAAAGAGGAAACTAATGGTTCACATAATGATGAAGAATTTAGAGTAACTACTAAAGATGGTATGTTGGCTGGGTTCGATTTATCTATGAATTATTACACACCATCTGAAAGTATTGTCTCTATTTTCAAAAAATATAGAAAACCTGTTTCTGAATTAGAGAAAGGTGTAGTTAGAACGTATTTAAGAGAAGCATTTAATAATGTTGCTTCCAAATATACTGCGGAAGGTCTCTATGAAAATAGAGCTAATTTTGAAAAAGAAGCTGAAGCTAGAGCTAAAGAAATTCTACAAAAAGAAGGATTTATAGTTGAGCAAATTGTAATTTTAAATGAAATTAGATTACCAAAAGATGTAACTCAACGAATCAACGATAAAGTAAAAGCTGCTCAAATTACCAAACAAAAACAAGAAGAGGTTAAACAAGCCGAAGCTGATGCGTCAAAAGCTATTGCACAAGCACAAGGTAGAGCAACAGCTATGCAAATTGAGGCTAAAGCAGAGGCAGAAGCTTATAGAATTAAGAAGCAAGAATTAACAGCATTATTAATCCAACAACAATTTATTGAGAAATGGAATGGTAATTATGGTACAGGTAATGTTTTTGGTGGTAATCCAATGTTATATAAATCAGTAGGTAATTAATATGAAAATTATTAGATATCCAGATGGTTCTTCTTACGTAAAGTTGGAAGAACCAATATCTAAAAAAATAACATTTAGATTAAATACTTACGAAGATTTGTGGCATTTAAACCAAATTGTTGATGTTTATAATTATAACAATATAGTACCTACTATAACTATACCTAATCTTATTGATACACAAGCTGATAGGAGGTTTAATGATAATGAAAGTAGTGGCTTGAAATTAGTATGTAAATTTTTAAATAATTTAAATGCTAATTTTAAAATATTTCACCCACATAACCCTGAAGCTGTTGAAGCTTTGCTGGATAATGTCGAAATTATTGATAATAAGGGATTTATTAAAGAGGTTTTCAATAAAATTTATATTGAAAATAATACAGAGGATAAAAATTTTCTTAACAGTCTACATCCAAATTTCACATTAAGTGTTTTTGACTTAGCGTTTAGGGAAGATAATTTATACTTATCAAATAATTTAATTTTAACAAGTTCTGATGCTGGGGGATTCAAACCTCTTATGAAGCTTTGTGATAAAATTAATTGGCAAGGTGAAACTTTTTCTGCAAGTAAATCTCGTAAATATGAAAATGGTGAAACTAAATTAATACAACAAGTTAATCGTGAAGATTTTGGTGGTAAAGATATTCTTATTATTGATGACATTTGTGTATATGGAAAAACTTTTAAAGGTTTATCTAAATTACTTAAAGAACGTAATTGTGGTAAATTATATTTAGCTGTTAGCCATTTGACTATAGAACATCACCCACAAGATAGTGTATTTGAATATTTTGACAAAGTTTTTTGTACTAACAGTAAATATGATAGTTACACTGCTGAAAATGAACTTAGAGAAATGTTAATACCGCAAAATTTAGAAATTATAAAATTATTTTAATTATGCAAAAATTAAATCAAACGTTTAAAATTAACCCTTTGTATGAAGCAGATGGGTATAAAGTAGCTCATCATAAAATGTTAGCTCCTGGAACTACTAAATTATATGGTACATGGATACCTAGAAGTTTAAAATATATGCCAGGTGGTATTGATAAGATTATGTCAGCAGGGCAACAATTAGTTGTTAGGTATTTACACAGTACTTTTCAAGAACATTTCTTTGATAAAGACTCAAATGTTGCTATACAGTTTGCAAATGATATGTCAGCTTACTTAGGTATGGATTATGACGGTAGTCATTTTTTAGATTTGTATGAGTTAGGTTACTTACCAATTAGAGTTAAATCTTTACCAGAAGGTATTTTTACACAACCTAATATTCCACACATGACTTTTGTCAATACAGTTGATGGTTATGCTTGGTTAACTTTATTTTTAGAGACTTATATTTCTAAATTAGCTTGGCAAATGCCTACTGTAGCTACTATAGGTCATAAATTTAAAGAAAATGCTAAAGCATGGGTTAATTATACTGATAAAGAAAATTTATGGTTGGCTGATTTTATGTGTCATGATTTTCATAGTAGAGGTGGTAATCCTTTTACATCAATAGCTTGTGGTTTAGGGTTTTCTTTATCAAATAAAGGTAGTGATACACTTAATATTATCCCTGCTAGTAGATATTATTACGATGAAGCTGAAGATAGTATGTCTATTTTTTCAGTTAATGCTTGTTTCCCAGAAGGGGCTGAAATTTTAACAGATAAAGGGTTTATGGATTTTAAAGATTTGTCTTATTCAGACAAAGTTGCTCAATATAATCAAGATGGTACAATAGAATTTGTTGAACCAATAAAATTACATTCTTATCATTTTAACGGTAATTTACTATCATTTATAGGGGGGGCAGAAAAACAAATTAATTTTTGTGTTACTGATAATCACAGAATACCTTATATAAGTGGTAAAGGTAACTTTGTCATAAAGGAAGCTAAAGATTTACCGTTAAAACCAATATTTAAAATCTCAGGTTTATCTAAAATTGAAAATAGAGGGTTAAATGATTTTGAAAGATTATTAATTGCATTTCAGGCTGATGGTTCGTATAGTACAAGGGACAATGAATACACTGGGTTTAGAAAAGGAACACTACCTATGCGATTCGTTACACTAAAAAAAGAAAGAAAAATTAAGCGACTAGAAGAATTGTTAGATAGATTAAAATTTAATTATACTAAATCTACCTATGATAAAGGTAATTCTTATAGAATTGAAGTACCTTTCACTAAAGATTTAAGTAAAACTTTTGATTGGGTTGATTTAACAAAGATATCGTCACAATGGTGTAATGAATTTATTGAAGAGTTACAATATTGGGATGGTTCTAAAGCAAAAAAAGAAATAATAGTTTATAGTTCAATAATTAAAGATAATGTTGATATTATACAAGCAATAGCTTCATTAGGTGGTATTAAAACTCACTATAGGGAGTATGATGACCCAAGAGGAAATAGGGATACTATTCATCATTTAACTATCACATTAAATCGTTTTGATTTTAACTTAAAACAACCCCTAAGAAAAATTGAAATACCATACAATGGTAAAGTTAGGTGTGTAACTGTACCAAGTGGGATGTTTGTTGCTAGACAGAACAATAGGGTTATAATAAGTGGTAATTCTGAGCATTCAGTTTCCACTACTAAAATCTTTACTGTAGGTGAGCAACAAATGATAGCTGATTGGTTAAAGTTATTTCCTAAAGGTATTTTAAGTATTGTTTCCGATACATTTGATTTATTTAAGTTAATTACTGAATATTTACCAGCCAATAAAGAAGCTATTATGGCTAGGGATGGTAAGCTAGTAATTAGACCTGATAGTGGAGACCCTGTTGATATTATTTGTGGTACATATAGAGGTTCTAGTTATGTAAAATTAGAAAATAGAGATTCTTGGACACCTGAAGAAAAAGGTGTAATAGAACTTCTTTGGGATATATTTGGTGGAACAGTTAATGAACAAGGTTATAAAGTATTAGACCCACATATTGGAGCTATATACGGTGATTCTCTAAATTTAGAAAGGCAAATTAAAATCTATGAAAGACTTGAAGCTAAAGGGTTTGCTGCTAGTAATATTGTTTTAGGTGTAGGCAGTTATACTATGGTTATGCTTACGAGAGATTCAGCTGGGTATGCAGCTAAAGGTAGTTGGTTTGAAGTTGAAAATTTAGACGATTCTAATTGTACCAATTTCATCACAGAATCTTGTCAACAAGTGTGTGTAGGGTGCGGGTGTAAAAAATCATATAACATTTACAAAGACCCAGTAACTGATGGTGGTAGTAAAAAATCACTTAAAGGTTTGATGCAAGTTAAATTAGTAGGTAATGAATATGTGGTAAATCAAGAATGTACTTGGGAACAAGAAGAAGATTCTGAATTAAAAACCATCTATGAAAATGGTGTGTTTAAAAATCAAACTACTTTAACTGAAATTAGAAATAAATTAAATTAAAAAAAAATTAAATATAGTGAGCAACATAAGAACCAGTAGAAATGAGTTTTATCAATATTTTTTCTCACGTTAACATAAAAAAAATTCACGCTAATTACAGCGGTGCAGTTGTTCACTATATTTTTAATTAAAAACATAAATTAACATGAAAATAAAATTAATAGACAAAGAAACCAAAAATGTTGAATATGTTGTAAAACAAAAAACAACTAAAGAGGGGTATGAAAAATTCATTTTAAAAACCTCTAAATCAGATGTATGGCAAAAACATGCTAAAAATAAAATAGAAGTTGTATTAATAGATAATGGTAATGATTATGTTATTGACTTACCTGGTATCAATTCAATTACTTTAGATGCTTCACAATTAAATGTTTTATACTTGGTTATTGATAATTTTATAAAAGAAACAGATAACTTTTCATCAGGTTATGATAGGTACATTAAAAAATAATTAAAATGAATATATATCTAGCTTTTGTACTTTATTGTTCAAACATTGATATTAATATTTTTAATATTGATGACCATTTTAACAAGTTTGTTAAAGAAAATTATTATATAAATTATAATAAAGAAGATGTTGTTGGATTTTTCAATTATGTTAATATTTCATATAACTTAATTAATAATAAAGGAATTTATTTTTTAAACAAAGCAACAACACAAACATTTAATTTCAATGATGTTTATCAACAATATAACGAGTTTGTGTTAATAAACAATCAATATCAAGATGTTTTAAGGATTGAACAAGAAAGAGAGGTGCAAAATACTAACGAAGTTTTATCTAAAGTTAAAGAGTTGGTTGGTTATGAATATTTTAAATCGATTAATGAATTTCTTAATGATGAGGAAAATGGAATATGGGGTGGTTTAAAAATTGTTGAGACACCTATAGGTGATTGGCAAGATGAAGAAGGTGATTATTGGGATATTTTAAAAGGAATGTATGTTAATCAAAGTTGTGGTTATTCAGGTGATGATTATAACGGCACATTAACGATTAAATTAAATAATAATATGTACTTATCAGCTAACTTTTCTTTATAATGATTATTCAATCAATCATTCTAATATTATCATCTCTATCAATATATTTGATTAGTTTAAATAACTCAAAAACTAAATATGGTTTCTTATTAGGTTTATTCGCTCAACCTTTTTGGTTGTATGAAACATTTATAAACAAACAATATGGAATGTTATTATTAACATTATTCTATATATTCAGTTACATAAAAGGTTATAAAAACTTTAATTAATATTTTTTTATTTCAGAAATTATTATTATCTTTGAATTATTAATCAATTAAATGGTAATATTATGATAGAATTAGAAAAATTCCAAAAACATGTTGTTTTATATTGCAAAGGGCAATATGAATTCCCTAAAGGTGATAAAGGATTCTTTGAAGGTTTAAAAATGATATGGGCAATTAGATGTGGTTACGACTATGAACAATGTAGTTCAGATGTTTTATCTTATATTGCTAATGATATGTACAAAATTATATCAAAATGTATGTCTGATAAATTACCATATTTAATGGAACTCTATATATCAAACTGTTAACATTAAATTAAATGATATTCATAAAATAATGATTAATTCTATTAAAAATAATAACAGATATTCTGAGGAAGCGGTTAAATCATTAAACAACATATTATCAAAATAAAGATTTATGGAAACAATAAAAATAGATAACAAAGAATATAAAGTTTCAAAAGCAGTTAAGGAACATATTAATTGGCTTCAGATAGAATTGGATGTTAAAAAACAATTAGCTAATCAAATTGATGATATGTTAGATGAACTTCAAACTATTAATAGACAAAAAATTGAAGATATTTCAAATAGAGTTAATCAACTTAAAAAGTTTATATAAATGTTTTATAACCCCAAATATAAATTAATAGATATTTATTATAAAACATAATTATGGATTTAAAAAAAATTATTAAACAAATTATAAAGGAAGAGTTTAATAATAATGATACTTTATTAAATAAGTTATTGGATAAGATAAATAAAGAAGGTAAATCAGCTTTGACTACTGATGAACACGAATATTTAAAACAATATAATAATAACAATATTGATAAAGCTTTGGAAAATTGGTTGTTAGATGATTCTGAAGATACAATTAATCCTAACACAAATGAAAAATTAATGTTTAATGAATTTGATTTTGATGAAGAAGTTTTTTATATCAAATCAAAATTAAAAAGAATCATAAAAAATCATTTTGGTAATCCCACATTTTCACCTGGTGCAGATTTTGATGGTTATGCTTGGAAAACTAAATATAAAAATGTTTATCTTTTTTTAGGTGACGATAATTTATATCTAATTAAAAGATTATATAATGAAGATGGCGATGTTGAAGATAATGATATCTTAGAAACAATAATATCAGGAAAAGATTTTTACAAAGCGGTTAAGAAGTTAAAATGATAAATAAAAAATTACTAGAAGAACTAAATAAATTCAGAAGATTGTCTGGTTTACCTTTATTAAAAGAAGATTATAATATTGAATCTCATTTAATAAATGAGAATAGGTTATATCCAAATAATATTATAACTGCGACAACAAATCGTATTGGTGATAAATCCGATGAGACGATTAATAAAATAGCAATAGCAGGTCTATATAGAACTGAGTTTGGTGATGTACAACAAATTAAATCTAAAGAGCAGTTGGATAACGTGTTCAATAAATGGTATGAAGATACAATTAATAATCTTATCAAAACACCTGAGTTTATTGACAATAAAACACTTGCAACTAAGTATATCGATGCTTATGTAAAAAATATTAAATCACTTGGTAATAATGCAAAACCATTTTCTTTAAAAAAGATTGAAGAAGGGTTAATTGATTTGGTTAACAATAATAAATGGATTGACGAATCTAGTATTAAACAAGTACATAGTATCCATAATCCAAAATCAGAAGATGTGGTTTATGAGGATGATAATATCATCATACTTGATACAAACACTAAGGCAAAGTGTGTTATGTATGGTCAAGGTGAATCATGGTGTATAACCAAACCTGAACTTAATTACTATAATACATATAGGATTAAATATGGTGCAACACCATATTTTGTATTACAAAAGAATGAACAACATCCTGAACATAAATTGGTTATTATGCATTATAAAAATGGTTATGCGATTGCAGACCAAACTAATAGTGGAGATAGGTCTGGTGGTAATCAATACACAAATGGTTCATGGGGTGATATTGAAAGAGAAATACCTAACTTAAGGGGTTTGGAGGAATATTTCCCATATAGAGAAATAAGTAATGATGAAATTAAATATGATGAAATAGTTAAAAAAACTAAGGGTTATCAAGGTGATAACCTACAAGGTTATATTGATAATATAATAAAAGGTCTTGTTATTAATGGTAGTCAAGTTGAAGCTGTTGATTTCATAAGGGATTATGCTTCTGAGGGTAATAAAATAACAGATGGGCAACTCAAATCACTTAGACCAGAGGTGATAGATTCATTAATTGAAACTGGATACTTCTTAATGTATATTGGTTATGAACAAATTGAATTATTATCTGACAAACAACAGTTAAGGGTTGTTAGACTTAAGATGCAGAATAATAAAACTTTAAATTATGGTGAACTTAGTAGATTACCTAAAGAAGAGTGGTTTAACGCATTTAAGTTTTTAAATATACATTCTATAGTTTATTTTTTTGCTGATTATGAAGGGGACATTGATAAAATAGTAACAACATATCCTGATAAAATTAATAAATTTTTGGAAACTTTATCAGAAGATTATGATTGGAAGTTAATATATGTTTTAAGAAAATCGAAAAAACCACAAGATATAGTTAAAATATTAGATGATAAAAGTAAAGAATATTTAAGTAATCTTACGGAAAACCAATTAAAAGACCTATTGAGCCGCAGTTATAATCCTAGTGAAATTTTTAAATTTTTAGGTAAAAACGGTCAAGAATTTATAAGTTCTTTTAATCATAATAAAATAACTAAAGTATTAACCTTTAGCTCAAACCCAGAAAATCTATTACAAACATTTGGTGATGTTGGTAATAACTATATATCTAATTTATCAACATATGAAATAGAACATATATTAAAGTTCGCTATTAATCCCGAAGGTGTTTTTAATGTTATTAAGAATAGTAAAGCGTTTCAAATATATTTAAAAGATTTTGATATATATAATTTAATTAGTTTTTTATCTTTTAGCGATGACCCCGAAAAGGTATTAAATTTACTAGGTGAAAAAACTAAGGAATATTTAAAAGATTTAACGGTAAATCATATAAAACAAATATTAAAAAGTTCGGAGAAACCAGATTTAGTTAAAGATTTATTACGAAAATATGGACATAAGTTAAAATAACTTGTTAATTAATTTATAACTTAATATATTTGTAAAATGAAACATATTGTAATTGGTGATACACACGGAAGAGATACTTGGAAACAAATAGTTAACAAGCATCCAAATGACTTTATTATTTTTATGGGAGATTATGTTGATTCACATGATTTAGATTCAATGACTCAACATACTAATCTAAAAGATATAATTAAATTTAAAGAAGAGAATATCAATAGAGTGATTTTATTAATTGGCAATCATGATTTCCATTATTTAAATGGTATTTGTAGAGGCGAACAATATTCAGGTTATCAACCAGCGAAACATTTTGATTTTAATATTATATTAGAAGAAAATATTAAAAAAGGTTATTTACAAATGTGTTATAAACATAATAACTTTTTATTTACACATGCTGGTGTTTCACAAACTTGGTGTGATGATATTGGATTAGTTGTTGATGAAAATATTGATAAAACAATTAATGAATATTTTACAAATAATAGACAATATTTTTGTTTTTATAGTTATCTAGGAGATTCTCATGGAGAAAATATTCATCAATCACCAATATGGATTAGACCAACATCGTTAAAGAAATCCGCAGTTAAAGACTATATACATGTTGTTGGGCACACACAATTAGATAAATCAATTAATAGGTATTATTTACATTATAAGAACATTATATTAACTGACGCTATTCATAACATGGAATATCTTATTATTGATGAAAATAATAATGTTTCAGCAAATTATGTTTAAATAATATTTTTTTATTTCAGAAATTATTATTATCTTTGAATTATTAATCAATTAAATATATAATTATGAAAGTAACAAAAGAAATTAAAGAATTTATTAAAGAGCATAACTTAACTTTAAATCAATTCTATGGTATTGATATTATTGAAGGTGATTTATATTTAGAATTCTTAACCTCAATACCTGAAGGGTTTAATCCTACCGTAGGTGGTGGTTTATATTTATCTTCCTTAACCTCAATACCAACAGGGTTTAATCCTACCGTAGGTGGGGGGTTATTTTTACGTTCATTAACCTCAATACCAAAGAGTTTTAATCCTACCGTAGGTGGTTGGTTAGATTTATCTTCCTTAACCTCAATACCAACAGGGTTTAATCCTACCGTAGGTCGTGATTTAGATTTATCTTCCTTAACCTCAATACCAACAGGGTTTAATCCTACCGTAGGTGGTGATTTAGATTTATCTTCCTTAACCTCAATACCAACAGGGTTTAATCCTACCGTAGGTCGTGATTTATATTTACATTCATTAACATCAATTCCAACAGGGTTTAATAAATCAGATTATGATAATAAAGATTTAAATTACATTGAATACCCTAATACTAATTATATAAGTGTTGATAGGATATTTTGTGAAAAGATTGAACAAAAAGGAAAAGTAATTAAATGTAAAAAAATAAATAAGGAAGAATATTTTTATGTTGTAACTGATGGTAATGGTACATATGCACATGGTAAAACCATACAAGAAGCTAAAGTAGATTTAAAATATAAGATTACCAAAAAAGATTTATCAGTATATAAAAATATAGATAAAGATAAAAAATATAGCTACGATGATTGTATCGTTATGTATAGAAGTGTAACTGGAGCTTGCCAATATGGTGTTAAACAATTTATTGAAAACAATAAAATAAAGAAAAAATCATATTCAGTTAATGAAATAATTAAATTAACTGAAGGTAATTACGGAAATAACACGTTTATTAACTTTTTTAATTAATAATTTTTTTATTTAATATTTTATTATTATCTTTGAGATATAACTTTAAAATTATATATTATGTTAATCGCTTCAATACTTATTTCATTATTAATAACGGTTAGATATTTTGAATATAATTTATTTATTAAACGAGCATTAAGATTTGCACATTTATATGATTGCAGATTCGCAACTGAGCAGTTTAAAGATAAAGATGATTATAAATATATTGTTGATATGTTAGATAATAAATATATTAGAAAATGTGATTGGTCAATGATAAATTATTTTGCGAAAAATACACCTTCATTCACCCAAACTTTATTTATGTTTAAAACATTAAATATTGAAAATGTTTATAATAATGATGTTGTTTCAAAATTAAAACATTACAAAGTTATTTAATCAAAACTATTTATAATAAAATATTAATATGGAATTATCCAATTATTTTATAAATGAAGCTTTAAATAAATTCTGGAATATTGTTAAAGAAGATTCTTTATTAGATGAATCTGAAAACAAAAGTTTAAATGATTTGTTATCTAAATCAAAAGAATTAATATTCGATAAATTTGGAATTGATACTAATAGCAAAGATTATTTTATTGCAGGTTCAGCTCTACTTTATTTATACCCTAATTTAAGAATAGCATTCGGTTTAAGTAATGAAATTGGTGATTTGGATATTGTTATCCCTGATAAAAAATATTGGATTAAAGCAGGATTAGAAGATGAATATAATAACAAAGGGATTTATCGTCCACAAGAAGATGATAGAATAGAAGTATTTAATTTATGGCTACCAGCAAAAGCAGGTGGTGTATATACTGATGTTAGTGTTAGGTCAACTAATGAAATAATGAAAGATTCTATTAATATCAAAGGATTTAATTTCATGACTATTGATGATATTGTTGATTATAAAACAAAATTAAATAGAGAAAAAGAAAAAGATTTTGTTGAATTAATGGATAACTATATCGAAAGTGATTCGACTGATAAACAAAAGTTTTTAACCAAAGTGGTTAAATTAATAGGGATTAAACAAACAAAAGAATTTTTAGGTAAACTTTAATTAAATATATATGATTTTTCATGAAATCTTCAAAAAAGAAGACTATTTAGGTAACGCTTTGAAATATGTTATTGATAATAACGAAGCTAATCTATTACCTTACCATAATTTAAACCACAATATAGTGGTAACGTCTTATTGTTATTATATTGCTGAAACAATGAATATTAATAAAAATGATAAAAAACATTTATTATTATCTGCATTATTTCACGATTTTAATCATAGTGGTGGAAAAGAAAAAGATAACGTAAATGTTTCCTTAGCTAAAAAAGGTTTGGAAAAATATATTAAAGAAAATAAAATTAATATAGATATTAATAAATGTTTTGAAATATTAGATGCTACTCAATATCCTTATATAATTGAAGATGATAAATTAAACAATCTACAAATGATAATTAGAGATGCTGATTTATGTCAATTATTTGAAAACACCAGGTTATATTTTAATTTTTATGGATTAAAAACTGAAATGAATATTGATTTTAAAGATATGCTGGTAGGGCAAAAGAAATTTATTGATTCGATTAAATTTAACACTACTTTCGGTAAAGAATTATTTAAACAAAAGAAAAAATTGATAATGGATGAACTCGATTATTTAATTGAGATTTATAAATAATAAAAAAACCTAACTTTAATTAGTTAGGTTTTCTTTTTTCTCTTCTTTTAATGTAATCTTAATGTTTTTATATTCAATTTCGATAATATCAGTGTATTCTAATACCGTATTTTTATTATCTTTATTTTGTCTATAAAAAATATCTTCATTAATCTTATCTAATAACTTCTTTGGTAAATAATAAGTTAATTCAAATGGGTAAATTGTAAACACATTTGTATCACTTAATGTTTTTGTAATCTCTTTTAATTTTTCGTAACTTAACATAACTTAATAATTTTTTAATATAATTAATTTAAGTGATTCTTTATTTCCGTAACCAATAGCTAATTGATTATATTCATTACCTATTTTAATGGCTTCATCAATTGGTAAATCAAAAACAACTAAATGTTTTTCTTGATATTTATTATCTTTTGAATATCCAATAGCTTCAATATAATGATAACTACTAATATTTATACGACCAATTAGGTTTTCATGTAACCTTAAATTAATATCATCATCATTAACATATGGATATGGATTGTAAACCGTTAAAATTGAATAATTATTAAATTCAACCGTATTTAAATAATCATGCATATCAGAATTATATTCATTAAAATATAATTCTCTATTGATTCCATTTAAAACAAACCTTGTACTTAAATAATCTTTTATTATATCTCGCATATTATATTAATTAGGATACAAATATAACAATAATATTTAAAATAACCTAATAATTCTATCTATTTGTTTTTGATAATGAGCCAATTCCAACTCAGGTTCTTCTTTATATTTACCAGAAACAGCTTTAAAATCAATATCAGATTCATAACCTTTATTATATTTCTCAATATTATCTAAATCACTTTTTTTAACTAGTAATTTATCTTTTATAACATAATTATCGCTATCAATCGCACCTAAGTTATAAAAATCAAATCCTTCTAATATAACTATTTTTTGTTTAGGGAAACCACCTTTTGATATAGCAAATGATGCTTGTCCAACAACTTCAGTAAAAAGAGCAGGAACAGCTTCTTTTGGTGCTAATTTAACATGTAAATTATATGCAGCAATCTCACCTTTACCACCGAATCCTTTATTACCTAAAATATGAACAATAAAATCATGTACAGTTCTCATTATAACATTATCTATAACGGAAAAAACAGGATGTTCAGAATAATCTATATTAATTTTTAACACACCATTTTCTTTATAATCACGCATCATTTCAGGTTGAGTTTCATAAGGTTGTCCACCCTCTAAATATTCAATAGGATAAGTTTTTCCATGAATATTAAAACTACCGACATCCGATTTATTTTCTGTAACAAAAATAATATTAACTTTACTTAATAATCTTTGCCACATTTTATGATTTGAATCGTTTAAAGCTTTCCAATGTTTAACAACAGATGAATCATATTCAGGTGCTGCATCATAAGCTTCCGCAACTAATTTAATATATTCACTATAATTTTTTAATAATAGTTTTTCTGATAATAATTTCATAATATAATATTATATTAATAAATAGTTTTATCTGAAAATAATTTTTAAATCTTTGTTATTTATGTTATTTAATTCAACAAATATATCACAACCAATAAATTCCAATATATCTGTTAAAAGTAAGGTTTTTAAATTATTGCAATTGCAATAAACAACTCTAGTGTTTTCGGTTAAGATTAATTCATCCAAATGTTTCATGAATACATCTAACCTACCACAACTATTATAACCAATTAATTTCTTCATCTAAAAAATATAAACAACTTATTATTATTAATATTATTAACATCAACAAAGATATCACAACTTAAATTTATTAAATTATTATTAAGATTTAATTCTTTTATATTATTGTTATAACAATATAAAGATTGTAAATTATCTTTAAGAATTAAATTAGATATATTATTATCACTACAATCAATAATTCGATAATCTTTATCATAATTAATTTCATGTAAATCACTCATATAACAATATAAGTCACCACCAAGACCTAACATATAAATTGTTTTTCAAATAAAAAAAGCCTGATTAACAAATCAATCAGGCTTTTACATAATTTTTATTTGATAGATTAATCAAATGCAGCAACCATTTTGCGTTGCACAGGATTAAATTCAAATTGTACATTTTTAAATACTTTAGAACTTTCAGTGATAACTGTACCATGTTCACCATGAGATACAACACCTTGTCCTTCGATGTTTAAGAATGTAGTCGTAGCGTTATAGTCTACGTGATTAACAACATTACCTTGTAACGTGTGTGTGTTTGTGGATTTCTCCAATACAAAAGTTTTGCTCATAAAACTGATTTTAAATTATTAATTAACGATACAAATATATACATAAATATTTAATTAAACAACTAATTTTGATATTTTAACATTTATTTCTTTAAGTTATTTATTTTTTGTTCAATATTTAATAACTCATTTTTGAAAATATCTTTATTTTCAAAGTTATTAATATTGTTGTTTAATCGATTATTGATGAAACTTAATTCATTTAATAAAACGTTTAATTTTGAAATATCATCTGATATTACTTTTGCTAAAAATTTGTTTTCCATTTTTTTTTAATTAAATTTATATATTTTATATAGATGTTCAAAAACTTTATAATTTATGCTCCAAAGGTTAAGTAAACTAATTGCTGATTGCATATCGAATTTAAAACTAATATAATCATTAGAATCAATATTTTTCATTGTTAAAATGAAATCTCTACTATCTTCGTTTATTATAATATTAACATTACCGTGTTTTATTTTCAACATAAGATAAATATAATATATGTTTGGATAATTAACTCGTTTATAATTGGTTAATAATTCTAATTCATTATCATCATTTAAAATATAACATTTATGTTGTCCATTTAAAAAACATCCTCTACCTAAATAATGATGATTTAAATTTTCATCAACAATTATTTCCTGAGAATTATTAGCTAAGTTAATATCATGTTCAATTAAGAATCTTAATAATTTTTTAACACTTTGTTTATCTCTTTCAATTAATTCTTCTGTAGTCATTTTACTAAATCATTTAATAATATTGGTGTAAAATTAATGTTTTCTGCACACACATTAATATATCTTTCATCAGGCAAAGATTTATCATGTACGTGCCCATGAATATTATATTTAAATCTATTAATCTCTGATTCATGAATAGGAATATGTGTTAATAAACAGTCATTTAATTTAACGCAGGAACAAATCTTATTAACATATTGTGCTAGAACTTTTGAGTGTTGTGGTTTATCATGGTTACCTAAAACCACATTAATTATACCCTTTAATTCTTTTAGTTTTTCATAACCAGAAACTTTCTCCATAGTTATATCACCTAAAATCCAAACAGTATCTTTCTTATTAACAACTTTATTCCAGTTATCAATAATTAATTTATCTTGTTCTTCAGCATTTTTAAATCCACGTTTAATTGCCATATTCTCATGCTCAAAATGAGGGTCTGAAAATACAAATACTCTACTCATAATTTATTTAGATTTAATAAATTTAACTTCTTTTAATGAAAAATCAACAATAATCAATTCACCAATTGGATTACCATTTTCATCGAATCCATGTTCAGGTACATAACAAGCTACAACTGAATTTAAAAATTCTTTAACTCTTAACTCTTTATCATTAACATTCTTGTAGTTTGATAATGTATTAACTATAACATAAGCTTTCATTGAACAACTTTCAAGCTCATCTATATATCTTAAAACCGATATCGGAGTTGTTAGATAATTTTCCTCTGCGTTGTTTCTGTAGTACTCTAAATCCTTTAACATAATATAAAATTTTAAATGTTTGTACAAATATAATAATAATTTTTAAATAAACAAACTTTTTAATTAAAAAGGTAATAAATTCAATATTCCGAAACTAATAGTTAATTCTTTATTATTTATATTAGATAAATTAACAAATAAATCACATTCAATATAAACCAAATTATTCGTTAAATTAATTTCTTTTATATTATTATTATTAACTACTGATAAAGATTTTATGTTTCTTGTTAAAATAATATCGGTTATTTCATTATCTATAGTTCCGTAATTCCATGAAAAATAATGAAATCACATTGTTTTCTTCAATCATTGAGGGTCTAAAGACTTACTCTCCTGAAGCGTTAATTCGGGTGAACTCAACCCTATTTTTAATATCCTTAAACCTTCGTTTAATATGTTCTTAGCTGCATTATAATCTCTATTGTGAGTGGTGTTGCACGAAGTGCAATTCCACTCCCTATCTTTAAGAGTTAAATTATTATTTTTTGTACCACAATTAGAACATAATTTACTAGAAGGATAATATCTATCTATTTCTATTATATCTTTATCATACCATATAGCTTTATATTTTAATATGTTAATAAATCTATTTAAACTTAATTCTTGAATAGATTTTGCTAGGTTATGATTTTTCATCATACCACTAACATTTAAATTTTCAATAACAATAACTTGATTTTCGTTAAGTAATTGATTTGCTATATGATGAAGATAATTTTCTTTTTTATTATTTAATTTATCATTATATTTTGCTAATTTAATTCTAGCTTTTTCTTTATTATTACTACCTTTTTGTTTTTTAGATAAATTTTTATGTAATTTAGCTAATTTCTTTTCATTATTTCTTTTGATTTTAATATTTTCAAAAGAAGTGTTATCGGAAGTAACTATAAAATCTTTAATTCCTAAATCAATACCTATAACTTTATCTGTTTTAGACAATTCTTTAATATTATAAGAATCTATTAAAATACTTAAATAATATTTATTATCTTTAGTTTTGGTTAAGGTCGCTGACCTTACTTTATCTTTATATTTATTTAAATATTTTTCATCTCTTTTTGAACATTTAAAATGTATATCTTTTAATTGTTTAATTAAGGTTAATCTATTACCTTTAATGTTTCCAAAAGCATCTTTTGGAAACCTGCAACTTTGTTTATTATCTTTTCTTGATTTAAATTTAGGAAACCCATTTCCATTCTTAAAGAAATTAGAATATGCTTCCAACATATTAATCATAGACTGTTGCAAAACTTTAGAATGAGCTTCGCTTATCCATTCATACTCATTCTTTAATGATGTTAATTTCTTACCTAATTCCTTAAAATTAACATTATGTTTGTTTTCATTATATTCCTTTATCTTATAAGACAATAAGTTATTATATATAAAACGAGAAGTACCCAATAACTTACTAACGTAAGTTATTTGCTCTTCATCTAAATATAATCTAACTTTAATTGCTTTTAACATAATTGTATAATATAATACATAAATAAATATCTAATAAAAGTTAAAAAGTAAAACTTTTTTTACTAAATTTAAAAAATAATGAAATATTCCTTATTTTTGAACTCTAGTTATAATACTTATTAGCAATGATTACATCTTCTAATGGTTTAGTTGAATATGTTATTCGCCAAGCTGACTTACCTGCTTTAAAGAAATCTTCATCAGTTTTATAAATTAAAGGTTCGTCATAGTCATCATCATAAACCCAAACATCTAAATCTTTTACATCTGTTACTAAATCATCTACAATTATGTAGTCCTCTTCGTTTAGTTTAATTAGTTTCATCTTTTTTTTATTTAATGATTCATACTGTAAAATTACAAATAGTGCTACAGTGACAATTCCAAGCACCCACCCACATAGAATCATAGAACCCCACATTATCAGTAACCCTTCTTTATCAATTTCTTCTGATGTAAGTGTAATCACTGTGTATATAATTGCTATTATTATTGCAAAAACATAGCTTGTTAAAATAATATAAGACATAATTTTTTAGGTTTATTTATTATTAGTTTCATTGTACCAGATTAAGAATTTATAAATTGCTTGAACAGTTGCTTGTTTTTTAGTTTTAGCTCTACCTTCTATTTCAGGATTAATTTTATCCCAAATATTAAATTCATGTAAAGTATCTTCTAATTCTACTGAACCTTGAATAGGAGAATAAGAATCTGTATTAAATCCTAATCTTTCTATTTTTTCAATTACCATCATTATCCAATTCCAATCTGAATCAAACATTAGATTTTTTAATAAGTAAAAATCACCCGTTGGAGTTAAATATTCTGGGTATGAATCATCATTTAAGTTTTTCCATCCCATTACATCAGCACAAAGTTTATTGTACTTTAATATTTCTTCTTGTGTCATAATTAATATTTTTAAGTTACCAACCACATTCAGGTTTATTACAAATTTCTTTACATCTTTTACCTTTTACTGTTTCTTTTGAGCAATAGCCTTGAAAATTATTTTTATCATCATGTTTTTGTAAAATATCTAACAATTCTTTTGGAGTTAATTCATATTCATCTAGCATTTCATGACCAAATTTACCAGAAGTATCTTCAAATGTAATTTTTATACCTTTATTTCCACCACTATCTATTGTAGTTAGTAGATTTTCTTGTCTAAATCTAATACGATATGTGTCAACTATTCTACTAGAGGCATCATGTTTTAGTATTTGGTTTTCTATCGCTAAAGATTTAACTTGTTTATTTCTACGTTCTAGCAATACTATTAAATAACTAGAAACACAAATTAGTGGAGTTATTATTGCTAAGAATATAAATACATCTTTCATTATAAATTATTTAAAAAGTTATGTAATTTTTTATTCCAACGCGCATCACTTAAAGCATTATGTTCATTGGTTTGTTTTGGGTAATCATCTCTATTTTTTATATAAGAAATGTTTTGCTCTAGAGTTCTATCTTTGAAATACAGCAAAGCTTTATTATCTAATTCTTGCTTCAAGTCAATGCAGTGCATAGGAAACCCAGTAGGTAAATCTATCATTTTTCCGAAAAGCCATGCAAAGACAACCCAGTCATAATCAGCATAATAGCCATAAAATTTAGGTGATGTTATATTTGATGATAAATTATTTGGATGTCTTACAAAAATTTTAATCTGTTTAGCTATTTCTTGATTAGTTTTACCGTATTTGTTTATAAGATATTTTAATGATTTGTAATTAAATTTAAGAAACCTAGTGTCTATAACAGCATGTCCAAAATATTTATGTTCACCATTACTGACATAATCAATGTGAAAACATGCAAGCTCATTATAAATAGGCTTTAAAACATTTTCTCTTATCCAATAAACTTTTTCATCTTCTTTGATTTTTTTATCCCACATATATTTTGGCTTAGTAACACCTTCTTTAATATCATATCTATTCCAGGCTTCTTTTAAATTAAAGTCTTTAGATATAGCATAATATTCTCTGCCATCTTCAGCAACTATACCAATAGAAATCAAATCTATTGTAGGTTTAGTATTTCCATAAGGCAAACCTAAAAATATTTTTGTTTGAGTTCCTTCAAGAAACTCTGTATCTAAGTAATAATTCATATTAATATAATTTTAAATGTTAAATAGGTAATACTAAGAGCGTGGGTGTAATTGACATAATTCATCCCATTCCTTTTTATATTTTATTAATACTTTGTGATGATGAAAAAATCCATCTTTGTCAATTTCTGTATAATTAACGTGCAATCCGTCATCATCATAATCTTCTAATTCGTATTTACTACCTTCTTTATGTTTAAAATACGTGTACTTTTTAATCTTTTTTAATTCTTTCATATTAATCTAATTTTAAATGTTTAATCCTTTGTTTTTTAAATTGTTTTTTTATTAAATCTGCCAATATATCATTTACAATTATGTAGTCGTTTTTTATTTTAATTAGTTTCATATCAATATTTTTAATTTACCAACCACATTCAGGTTTATTACAAATTTCTTTGCATCTACCTTTATTGTTTGTTTCTTGTTTACAATAACCACTAAATTCACTTTGACCTTGTATTAGTTTATTTTCTAACCATTCAACATAGTTATCATTCCAAGTAAAACCTTCAATGTCGGTTCTGTAATAATGCAACCCAGTTTCTTCATGAAATTGGTTTTTTAAATCTTCTTGTGTCACATTAAGTCTTTTAGAGTGTGAGTAATTCCTGATAAATAAGCTTCTGTTGGTGAGTTGAATGACTTTTGACTATGAGAATAAGTACGCTCCTCTGTAAATACAATAGAGTACATCCATTTCAAATCATTTGGTTTAGAAAATTGATTTAAAGTTACATCAATCCAAATTCCATGTTTTTCATACAACCACATAACTACTTGAGATATATTAGGACAAGCGTAAGTTTCACCAAAAATAAGGTCATTATTATCATTTTTGCCTATACTACTTATAGTACCATAGTCTATGTTATTTTGTGGAAAACCTTTTTCAGCTAACAACTTAGCTATTTCGTAGTTAACTTCTGTGTTCATCTTGTTTAGTTTTATTTTTCTTAACAATTAATTTTTTATAAGCTAGTATAGCTTTTTTAACATTTTGTCTAGTACTATCATAGTCCCAACTGTTTTCGTCATCAATATCCCATTTATCTAGTAACTTTTCAATTTCATGGGTTGTTGGGTAAATAATTTCATTAGTTTTCATTTCCATCTTGTTTAGTTTTAAGTTAATAAAAACAGCTATTACCTTTAGCTGCAAAGTAATTATATAACATCAATTAAACGGTAGCTATTAACTTTAACTACAAAGTATAAAAATGCTAGTCTTTCCTAGCAGTCAAATACTTCATAACACAAGCGGCGGCATTATAGTATTAACTAATCATCTTAGCACCCATTCTATCACCTATTAACAACTCACACCAGAATTATAGGCAGGTCTGGTCACTTGATAGAATTAGGGTCACGTAGCTATTCTAACTTATTACAGAGGTTTATTATAAACTTTTTTATTGTATTAGAACTTGTATTAACCACTTGCTGAGACTCATTTGTGTTGTATAGCACCAGTATATAAAATTATAGGATTTAAGTATCTGCTTTAGTTGACTTGTTTCCAATTTTATAACTCGTCTTCCTTTCTCAAGGGATATTATATTTCTATAATACGATAGGTTAACCTATCAACAACACATTTAGGATTACTCCATTAAATTTTGATTCTAAATACCTTATGCAGTGGATTCGCACCTAAGCTTAGATTAATCAGTAATTAGAGCTTTTGGCTGCTATATGATAACCTCTAAGATATTACCTAGACTACCATTTACAGTAATTAGCTGTGTAATAGCTTACTTCAATTTCTGTAGGATTTCTGGTATGAGTAATTCCACTAACTCATATCTGTTAAGTACAGCTACTAAGAATCATTTTATAACACCTTGTCAATTCAAGGTTAATATCCAGTTTTAAGTGCTTTCAATGTTTAGCCACTTTTAATAAATCACTTGTCCAAATTCTAGTGGAATATTATATTAATCAGAGCAACAGCATTACCTGGCTATAATATAATACCTTTACAATAAAACGCAACAGCTAGTACTGTTTAACACACTAATACTTTAATTTTTACTTCTTGGCAGTTGCTCTGCTGTGCATTGTTTCATCTTCAAGCAAGTGATTTAATATTTTAAAAATCCTCAATGTCTCCAAGTAAAGTAAATTGTAATACAGCTAAAAAATAAAACCAATATAGGGTTTACTTATTTTTTAAGTTACTAATTTACCTAACTTCAAAGCTAACACTTCTTGGTAGTGTTGTGATAAATTAATATGCTGCAACAATACTTGCTACTATGCCTCCACATTATACACATATTAAAAATTTGTCCTAACTTTACCACTTGCTTATCCATTAGCATTGAGGATTTTATATTTTAATAATTTATTATTTCAAAGAACTTGTTACAAATTTAATAATAACTTTTTAATCTACCAAATATTTTAACATTTATTTTATAATTAATTATCAATTCCTTTAAAATAATCGATTGAGATATCTTGAACTTCTTTTAATATAATCTTCCTATCTTTTTTAATGTTATCAACAACTTGTTCAAAATTTTTACTCACACAATCATCAAATTGTTTTTCAGAAATAAAATCTATTCCTCCATCTAACTCCACATTGAAATCATTTTCTCTTAAAAAATTTTTTAACAATAGAATCATACGAGATTTACCAGTGTTTGTACCACCAGATACACTAATAGTTAATTTTTTCTTTTCCATTTTTATTTTTTAATAATTTTTTCGGCATTATACTTGCCTAGTTCTCTTAATTTATCTTCAAATATTTTCATTTCTCTTGATATTAATTCATTTGAAATAATTTTATTTGGAAAACATTCTTTAATTAATTTAATAATTTCACCTCTACTATATACAGGGAAATGATAAGTATAATATTCAGGATATTCTTCTGCTTTGCAAAAATATTCAGGGCTTTGTGTTACTTGACCAGCAGATAAATAATTTCTTGAATGTGGTGAAACATAACAACTTTTTTCGTAATAAAAATTGTTATCATATTCGTCCCAAATAACCTCAGTACCTACATGAGCATCTGGTAATTCTTTAATAACTATATATTTTTCCATAACTTTTAATTTTTTATAAAGATAACAAAATTTTTCTAATTACCAAAATTCTATAATCAAATTTTTTTTATATATTTTTATTATTCCGTTTCCAAATAACCCAAGTCATAATCAAAAAGAATATCAATTGCTTTATTAACATCTTCCAATATCCTTTCGTTTTTAATAATTACTGACCAGTTCCAGGATTCTTCGTTTCCTATTTTAGCTTCTATTAACTCGTTATTTAATTTATCTCTTTCTTTTCTCAATAAATCTAGCGGATATTCCATGACTTTTTAATTAATTTATATTTTATCTAATTTATGTGATTTAATAATTTCTTTAATAAGTTCAGAATATCTTTTACCACCAGCTCTAGCATAATTAACATCCAAAAATTCATAATATTCATCTTTATCTTTTATCTTATGCAAATATAATGCTTCATATATTAATCTATCTTTTAAGGATGCTTTCCAATTTTTATACACAGCATGATTTAAATTAACATCAACTGCTAATGTAAATCTTGTTAAGGGTAATTTCATTCCAAAAAGATTTCTATTTTGTTCCCACACTTGTGAACTAAAATGTGAGGTTTCAATATATGCTTGTGCTATTATTATATCAGGATATTTAAATCTTGATAACTTAACCTCACTAATAAATTTCTCTTTACTGAAACTTTCATTAGTTACCAAATTAACCACAACCTCAGATTCCATATATTCTTTTGTCTTATTGGTATTATACATAAAGGAAGTTATTACAAACGTAAATAATATAACCCCAATAGTTCCAAATACTATAGAATAAAAATATTTAACCTCATTAACAGGTGTGTATTTGAAATTCTTCTTATTAAATTTATATAGCATATTAATTGATTTTTTTCAAAGATAATAATAAAATACCAATTAAACAAATTTTATTATCAAAATATTATCGATGATGATAAAAAATCGATAATTCTTTATTATTTATATTATTAACATCCACAAACATATCACATGATAAATAAGTTAAGTTCTTATTAAGAGTTAATTCAGAGATATTATTTTCCCAACAAGATAAACGCACTAATTTAATCGGTAATAATAATTCGTTTAAATTATTCCCCCAACAATATACTCTACTAAATTGATTAGTTATAGTTAAATCACTTAACTTATTATAACCTAAAAGCAAATCATCCATATTACCAAAATATTATAGTTAGCTCTTCATTATTTATATTCTTAACATCAACAAACATATCACAATCTAATCTAAAAATATTAGGTTTAACACAGATAGTCTTTATGTTGTTAAAAAAACAAAACATATGACGAACATCGTATTTAAGTGTATCAATATCTGTTAAATCTTCATTGACCACATTTAAAACTTTATGACAGTTATTATAAAATAAAATAATTCCATTCGGTAAATACACATACATAGTTAAAAAAATTCTATAGTTAGATTATCGTTATTAATATTATTAATAAACTCAGTCAAATATATATTATTAATATTATTCCCCCAACAAAATATACTTTTATGGTAAGCTTTATAGTTCAATTCACTTAAATTTTTACCAATTACATTTAATGTGGTTATGTTATTATATATTAAAGTTGTTCTATTATCAGGTGCTTTAACTGACAATATTAGATAATCAAATAATTCAAAATTCATGCTACCAAAAATTAATTATTAAATCACTATTATTAATATTCTTTATATTAATAAACGCGCAACATGTTAAGTGAATTGTATCATAGGTAGTAATATAATTATTCACTTTAACATTATTATCATAAGTCATAATACGATAAATAATTCCATAATTGCTTATATAATTTATTTCAATAGGATATAAAACGGTCTTAATCATTTTCAAAACTTATTTTTAATTCTTTATTATTAATATCCTTAATTTCAACAAACATATCACACTCCAATTTATTTAATTTATTTAATCTTAATTCACGTATATTATTGCCCTGACAACGTAATTCTCGTAAATTATCTGGTATTGATAATTCTGTAATATCATTATACCAACAATATAAATCATATATATCACAAGGTATGGTTAACTTCGTTAAATATCCCCAACAATACTTATATCTATCTATACTCATAATCATAAAAATATTATTCTTAATTTATTATTATTTATATTCTCAATATTAACAAATATATCACAACCTAATACCGTTGCATAATTCTCACGATAAACATCATCTGAGTTAAATGTTTTAACACCAATTCCAATTATATCTATATATTCCATATTACAAAAATGTTATCCTTAATTCTTTATTATCTATATTTTTAACATTAACAAATATATCACAAAATAACAATTCTAATTTATTATTAAGGGTTAATAATTTAATGTTATTATCATAACAAAACAATTTATACAGATTATTATGTAAAACTAACTTAGTTATATTATTACTAGTACAATTAAGAATATCATTATCTATAGGAATATATAATTCATTTAACCCAGTATTGTTATAAAATTTTCTTCGCATAATATTACCAAAAATCTATCTTTAATTCTTTATTGTATATATTTTTAACATTAACAAATATATCACATGATAAATAATTTAACTTATCCTTTAATAATAAGTCTTTAATGTTATTCTCCCAACAATATAACTTGATTATATTATCTGGTAAAACCAATACCTCTAAGTTATTCATATAACAATCTAATTGCTCCACATAATCGGGGACTATTATATCATACAACCCCTTTAAAGACACATCTAATTCATTCTTATTCGCAACATATCCCATTAACATAATATCTAATTTAATTTACCAAAATTTAATACACAATTCTTTATTATTTATATTCTTAACATCAACAAATATATCACAACATAAGTTAACTAGATTATCAGTTAGTTTTAATTCATTAATATTATTATGATAACAATATAGAATATATAACGTATTAGGAATATCTAATTTGATTATATTATTATTAAAACAACACAACGATTCTAAATTATATGGTATATCTAACTCAATAAACCCTCTATTATAATATTCAAATAAATCCATTATTATATTTAATTTCTAATCATACTCATTCTTAATATAACAAAGGTAATATTATTCCATATTACCAAATTATTACACACACATATATAAATTAAATTATTGAATAAACTGTTATAGATTATTAATAATTAAATAGGTAAAGAGTTTAATCAATATATATGAATAGACTATCTTTTAAAGTGTATAATGTTAGTAATAGCTTAATCACTTAATGATTATTATAATTAGTTATCTGATATGAATAACTTATATATAATAGAATATTTTAATGTATAGTTAATAATTAAAACATATATGCAATTTATTGGATTATTAATAATTAAATAGGTAAAGAGATTAATCAATATATATGAATAAAATAGTTTTAAAAGATTATAATAATCATTAAAACATATATGTTAATCGTATGTGTAATATGAAATTATAATTAATAGATTATTAATAATTAAATAGGTAAAGAGATTAATTGAATAAGATATTTTTAAAAGTATATAATGTTAGTAATGATTAAATTATTATATAATTAAGTAATTATTATATTATTTGTGGTTAATTAATAAATGACGTAAATATATTGATTTTAAGGCATTTTTTAAAAACACCCTATGCGTCCGCCCCCGAATTTGTTTTAAAGTCTTATAATTAAAGGAAATGCGTAAAAAGCCTATGTTTATAAAGGGAGTAGTTAATTGGTAGCTGCGCCATTAATAAATTCATTAATTTTATAATTAATTAACATAAATTTTACCAAAATCTTATTTTTAGTTTTTCATTATTTATGTTTATAACATCAACAAATATATCACAATCCAATCTATATAATTTATGATTAAGGGATAATTCTTTAATATTATTAGATTCACAATATAAGTGTAATAAATTATCAGGTATTAATAATTCTGTTAATTGATTATCATGACAATACATTGAATGAATATCATCAGCGATAATTAATTCAGTTAAATTTTTATTAAAATAATAAAACTCCATATTACCAAAGATATATATGTAAATTTGTATTATTAATATTATTTAGCCTAACAAATAAATCACACTCTAATATTTCTATATTTTGTTTAATATTAATATTATTAATATGGTTACGATAACAAGTTAAATAAAAAATATTGTTAGGTATATTAATCTCATATAGATTATTATTAGATTCATCAAGGGAATATTTTTCATTAAAGAATTTAGATAGTATATTACCCATAGTACCAGAAGTTGATTGTTAAATACTTATTATTTATATTATTTAGATTAACAAATATATCACAACCTAAATTAAGTAATTTATTATTAAGATTTAATTCTTTAATATTATTATCCCAACAACCAATAACTGTTACAGAATCAGGAATTACAATATTGACTAATTTACAACTCCAACAATTGGCATTTGTTTTACCATCAGGTACTGTTAATATATTATCTTTAACACATTTATTATAATCCATATTAAATAAAAATAATCGCTAATTCTTTATTATTAATATTATTCACACACACAAATATATCACACGTTAATCCAATTAGATTATCATTTAGTTTTAATTCATTAATATTATTACTCCAACAAATTAAACTTTTAAGGTTATCAGGTAATAATAATTCTTTTAAATTATTTACTGGACAGTTGACAATATCAATATCATCAGGTATAATTAAAGAATTTAAGTTATGATTTAAAACATCTATTACTTTAAATAGTTTATTATATATAATATAATTAGTTATATTATAATCCATATTACCAAAAGTTAATTTCCAATTGTTTATTATTTATATTATTTAATTCTGTGAACATATCAGCATGGATAATTTTAATATTATTATGTAAATCAATATTAGATATTTTATTACCATAACAAGATATGTAAATTTTATTTTTTGGGATGGTTAAATTATAATATAAGTTTTTACCACCAACATCTAATGTTGTATTTGTAGGTTTAAGTATAAATTTAAAATCACCTGGTAAGAATATAACGCGATTTAATTTATCTAAAGGGTTATTATATTCTTCTTTAAAATTCATTATTTTATTCATAATATGCAAATGTAATAATAATAATTTAATATACCAAATTTTTCACACACACACAAATATATTAATAATTTTTTATAAGTCTTATTTGGAATGATTCTAAATAGAGGGAATATTTTTATATATGGATAAAATTTATTAACTTAGTGATATATTAATTTAAAAATTATAGGTATATGATTAAACACAAAAATTTAAAAGAGGATTTATCTAAGGGAAAGATAGGTAAATTAACTATTGGAGAAACCAATAAAAGTTTTTATATCTTTAACGCTATTGATGATAATAATACAAATATGTATATATATCATAATAGGAATGATAGAGATAATGAATATGAATATTTAACAACTGAATTAATTAAATAATATAATAATAAACTTAATATAATTTATTAAGTTTATTATTTTTATGCACACACTATAATATAAAGATGGTTGGAGTCCACTCTCCTGATAATTTTTGATTATCATGCCCATCTCGATTATTAATCATTGATAAACAAAGATACAAAATAAAAATGATATAATGAAATAAATTAGATAAAATATATTGATAAAAAAATTAATTAATATAGATAAATAATTGAATAAATATTTTGATATATAAAAAAATTGTATTACCTTTATGGTAAGGAAGTTGATTAATAATCGATTCGGGTGGATAATTTTTATTAGTTATCGATAGAGTGGACTCCAACACGTTTAATAAAAAATAATTAACATATTTTAACATTTAAAAATAAGAGTCCATTATAAAGATACAAATAATTTTTTATATATGCAAATTTTTAACATATATTAACATTTAAATATTGTTTGTGTTGGAGTCTACTCTCCTGATATATTCAGCCCGTTTCAGTTATTAACCATCAACAATATAAAGATAATGAATATAAATGATATATCCAAATAATTATAAAAATATTTTTATTAAGATAAGTTAAATGTTAATGAATGTTAATTGGATAAAATAATATACAAATAATTTGTTTAATTAAAAAGTTTAATATATCTTTGTGAGGTAACCAATTAAAATTTATATAATATGTCAATAGTTAAAGCAACACCAAACTACGGTAAGAAAACATTTACAATACGTAAATATCATAAGATTAAAGGTGAATTAAAACTTGTATCTAAATTTAGAACATTTAGATTAGATAGTGAACAATTTAATACAGCTTTGTATATGACAAATATTGATTGGGGGTTTTTCCTTAAAAATAATATGAATTATGAAAAGATAAAATAATATTAAAATAATTTGTTTAATTAAAATAATATTATTAACTTTGACTATAACCAATTAAAATTATATATTATGGTACATTTAAAAACAGTTAGAAAAGATATTGAATTAAAACTTGAAGTTTATTCAGTTGATGAATTAATCGTGGATTGTAAACGTATATTAAATGAGTTAAAAAGATATCCAATAGATAATAAACAACAAATAGTTTATTATACTAAGTTTTGGAATTTATTAAGTGAATATTAACCAATTAAAAAATATATTATGAAAGCAATTGAATTTAACAAAAGGATTAAAGCTATCTTAAGTAAATATGAATATACATTAATTGATGGTGTATATTATTTTAAAAATAATACCTTTGGTGATTTTAAATTAAGTTTTGAAAAGACAAAAGAGTTGGGTTGTGTATATTTTAAATTTACAAGTGATAAATTTGATTTGGAGTTATTTTATAAATTATTTAATTCTAATGCAGGTATTAATAGATTTTCATTTAAATGGAATATTATTAATGGTGATTTTGATTATGTGTTAAATGAAATTGAAGAAAGATTGGATAATTTAAATTATCTTAATGATAAAAAAAATGTTGAATTAGTTTTGGAAAATTAAAACTTTATTATTATCTTTGTTAAGTAACCAATTAAAAAAATATATTATGGAAAGTGTTTTTGAATTACAACCGATTGATGGTAGAAAAAGTTTTAACTCAAAATGTAGAGTTATTAAAGTAAATAATGATTATAGTTTAATGAGCTATAACACAATAGTTGCAACATATAAAAATAATGTATTGGAATATGAAAATGTTCATTTACACAGTGTAACAACAAAAAGACATATTAAAGCTTTTGAGCAATTTATAAAAACTTTATAGTTTAATTGGTTATAGCTATATAATAAACCTTAATCATTAAGTTGGTTAAGGTTTATTTTTTTATTATATTAAAAAAAAATATAAGGCGTGTCGGAGTCTACCCTCTGCGCTTTTGCGAACCTGTTTCAGTTATTAACTATCAACAATATAAAGATAAGAAATATAAATGATATATCCAAATAAAATATGTTAAAAAAATAATTTATTTTTCTGTGTGGATAGGTTGCATAGATTAGTTATATATTTGTAATATAATTTTAAATATGTTATTTATGGAATTTAAGGAATTAATGTTGGCTAACAAAGAAATGTTTAACAGTTGGTTAAATGATGATACTATGAATCATTATAGTAAAGATGATTTAATAAAACAATATATTGATTGTATATTAACATCTATTGATATTAATGATATGGTTGTTATATCAAAAGATGAATATAATAAATTAAAAGATGGTTATTTAGATTTATTCTAAATAACATTTTAATATAAAATAATAATAAAATAATTTGGTGGAATGGAAATAATTATATATCTTTGTTAAGTAACCAATTAAAATTAAATATTATGAAAAAGAAATTAATTAAAGCATTTATATTAACAATAGAGAAAGTTAATTCAGTTGATGAAGTATTAATTAATACTGAATATAAAATTAAAGGGTTTACTTTATCTAATTTATACTGTAAATATAGTTTAAAGTATAAAGTAATTGCAATCAATATATTAGAAAAAGAATACTTTGAACTTGCAGAACTAATTGATAGTAAATTATATGATATATCAGTGACTGAAATTGATGTTATGTTATATAATAGTAAAGACGTATAAATATGAAAAAAGTGTTTGTTAAGGATTTATTACCAGAATTAAAAGGACATAGAACTTTATATATTAATTTGGATAAATCATATATTGCTGATTATAAAAAGCTTTATGATTATTTAAATAAACATAAAGATAAACAACTTAGTTATATGGGAATATTATTATTTGAGGGTTATAAACCTGAGAATTTTAAGTATTTGGATAACTACAACAAGATGAAAATAATTTCACAAAATATTAACCATTAAATTATATATTATGTTATTAAAACCAGATTATGATGTTTTATTAAGCTACGTATCAAAAAATGAATACGAGCAAAAGAAGTTTGAAGTTAGTTTATATAATAAACATAAAACTGTTAAGTTGGCGGATGATATTGCCAGAATACATTTTGGTATATTAAAAGTTGATTCAAAAGAATTTATAATTAAATCACAATATAATAATTAAGTTATGGAAACAAAAGATTTATTAATTAATTTTGGGACATGGTTGCAAGATAATTACTCCCAAAATAAAACTAGAAATAGTAAGGAAATGTTACCAAAAGGTTATATGAGAAAGGATTTTACAGATGATGTTTATCCTATGGATGAAATTGTTAAAGAATATTTAAATAGGTAATGTATGAAAGAATATTTGGAGCAAATAATTAACAGGCGTTTGGAATTATTACAAATGTTAAAGTTAAAAAAAGAATATAATAAATTAAATAAAGCTTTTAAAATAATAAATGAATTAGTGCCTGATAATTATTTTACTTTTAATAATCAAGATACTTTTGATTATCTTAAAAATCATTTTAATTTTGATGGTTCTGTATTTAAGGAATATATGGAAAAATTAGATGAAAAAACTTTAGGTGAATTTAGTAAAATAGCATTAAAAAGTCACGATGAATGGTTAATCGAATTTATTAAAAATGGGCAAGAATTTATCAATGAACTAAAAAATAAAAATGGTATATAGTTTATTAATTATATTACTTTGTTTAATAATATTTAGACAAAGGATAAAAGATTTTTATTACAATAAAATTTGTGGTAGAAGAATTTATTATGATAAGAAATTAAAAACAATATTTTTGCATAAGCCATTTGATAATAAACAAGGTTGGAAAGGAAATAGAAAAGGATTGTCTTATCCGTTAATAAAATTATAATATGTGGGAATATAATAAAGATGTAATAATAATTGAAAAACCATTAGGTTATGAAATTTTAAATACAATGGATGATTTAGGCGGTGTTGGTTGGGAAATTTTTTCAATAACTGAAAGAGTTGTTAGAGAATATACGATTTATGGTGAACAACATAAAGATGTTGAATATACTTTGTATATGAAAAAATTAAAAGAATAGTTTAATTGGTTATAACTATGTAATAAACCTCAATCGTTAATTTGGTTGAGGTTTATTTATTAAACGGCAAATTATTTAATTTTTACTGTTTAGTTATAATCCAACGGTAAACAAATGTTAATGAATGTTAAATAATTAAATTAATCTACAAATAATTTTTTTAATTCAAATAATCACCTTACATTTGTAATATAATAATTACCCAATTAAAAATTTATGTTATGGTATCAGTAGCAACAGAAAGGATTAAAGAAACGTTAACAGATGAATTAAAACAACCTATACTTGACTATTTTGTTAAATTTATGACTCTTAGTGAAGTTTGTGATATTATAAGAAAACATATTAATGTATCTGATAAACAAGAAAAAACTATTGGATTAATTTTAGATAAATATAAAACTAAATGGTGTACTATTCCATTTAAGATAAATACTGCAACAAAAAAGCAAATGAAGGTTTTAGATGATGTTAGTGATGATTGTATTAAAGAGATTGTAGACCAATTTTCTTTAAAAAATATACCTTTAGATTTAAGTGTATTGAGAGTAATAAAATAATATTAGAATAATTTGTTTAATTCAAAACTATTTTATATCTTTGTTATATACTAATAAAGGATAATATGGAAATCAAACATTTAACATTGGGACAAAAAGAAGCGTTATTGAATAGTTTATCTAATCAAAAATCACCAATGACTCCAAATGAAAAAAAGGTATATAATCTTTTAAGAGATGATTTAGCTGAACCATTAACTGGTGATGCTTGTGGATTTAAAAGATGCGGTAACTATGTTAAAATGATTAATATGGATACTTTTGGAGACAGATATAATAATTGTTGGATTAAAATTTATTCCGATAATAATGGAGAATATTTTAAATCAACATATCTAGGAAGAAGAGTGAGAATATAAATTTAAAATAATATTAAAATAATTTGTTTAATTAAAAGTTTATTATTATCTTTGTTAAGTAACCAATTAAATTATATAAGATGAACAAGACAATTAAATCAACATTAAAAAATGAATTAGAATCAATGGTAATTGATTATTTTGCTAATTCAACAAGTACTAGTGATATTTGTGATGAAATTAGAAAACATATTAATGTATCTAATGAGCAAGAAAATAGTATTGGTTTAATATTATTTGATTATTGTCTTGAATGGGTTGCTGCACCATGTAATCCAGAAGGTGCGACCAAAAAACAAAATAAAGTATTAGATAAAATTATTGATGATTGTGTTAAAAAGATTATAAATATTTTAAATTAATATATTATGAAATTTAGAATTAAAAAAATTACAGAAAGAAACGGTGATGTTTATTACGTACCACAAGTTAAGAAATTATTTTTTTGGTTTAGTATAAATGATAATAATACATTAAACCCTTTTGATGTACGTTTTACAGAAAGACATTATGCTTTGGATAATATACAAAGTTATTTTTTATATAAACAAAGGAAAACTCCTGTTGTTGAATACGAATATCTAGGTGATATTGATGAAACTTATAAAGATAAATTTGAATAACAAATTATTTTTAAAATAATATTAAAATAATTTGGAAAATAGAAAACTTATTATTACCTTTGAAATATCAAATTAAATAACCAATTATAAACAATTAAATTTTTTATTATGAGCAATTTTGATGTAAACAAATTTTTAATCGAGAACAATTTAGATTTTAGAATTGAGAAATCTCCTTTATTCGGAACAATTCAAGTACCATCAGTTGGTGCAAATGGAATTGAAATGATTAACAAATCAGTTGAAACGGATTATTTTGTATTATTCAATTCAACAACGGGTGAATGTATTAATACAGTTAAAGCTGGTTATGAGCCAACACAAAATGAAGATGTTGTTAAAGCTGTATTACATGGATTAAAAGGAATTGATGATATTGAAATTAAACGAGCAAATTCAATCAATGGAGGTAGAAAAATTGCTATTCAATTAGGTATCAATACTTATTCACATGTTAATGGTGATGAAATTAAAAAGTATATTACTATTATCGATTCAAATGATGGTAGTACAGGTTTAGGTGTTGGTGTAGGTAATACAACAATGAGTTGCCAAAATCAATTCTTTAAATTCTATAAAGCTAGTCAATTTAAAGCTAGACATACTAGAAGTATTGTTGAATCAATTAAAGAATTACCATATCTTATTCAAGCTAATTTTGAGCAATCTAACAGAGTTATTGAAGTATTTAATAGATTGAGTACAGTTAGTGTTAATAATAGGATTGTAGATAAGTTTGTGAACGAATTAATCGGTGTGGATAAATCTATGACTGAATTTCAAATTAGAGAATTGGGAAAAGATGGTAGAACTTTAAACCGTATGGAAAGTATCTACAATAATATTCATACTGAAATGAGTTCAAAAGGAAATAGTTTATGGGGTTTATTTTCAGGATTAACAAGATATACAACACATGAAAGTTCAGCACCGAAAAGAGATAATGGACGAGAAGAAAGTTTAATCATCGGTACAAATTATAAGTTAAATGAAGTTGCTTATAATACAATAACTGAAATGTACAAAGAATTAGTTTAATTGGTTATAACTAAGTAATTAACCTCAATCATTAATTTGGTTGAGGTTAATTTAATTAAAAAAAATATAATATGTTAGGTATTGGTTGGGGTAGTAAAATATCGAATGGTAATATAATTAATTTAATTGATTTAGAAGCTATTAAATTATGTAGAGGAATATCAATTAATTTTGAGACTATTAACGAATTAGAAATACATGAAGAGTTAATAGATATTGATTGTGATATATATGTTAACTTAATTAATATTAATAATAATGAATTAAAAATATATTTTGATAGGTAATTTTTATATAAAAAAATATAAGGTAGGTTGGAGTCTACTCTCTCGGCATTTGCCAACCTGTTTCGATATCATCAACAATATAAAGATACTAAATTATTTTCATATATCCAAATTATTATGTTATTTAGAATGAATTTAAATTAATAAAATATTTGGTGGAATAGAAATAATTATATATCTTTGTTCTGTAACCAATTAAAACATTAAGATGAAAAAGAAATTTGTAATACAAAATGCAATAAACAAGGAATATTGGTATGGATTTTACACCAATAAGAATTGGACTAATGATATTCTTGAAGCAAGATTGTTTGATAATAAACAAGAAATGGAAGATTATATTGAAAATAATATTGATGAACTTGATGGGATGTTTCTTGTAATTATTGAGGTGTGGACTCAGTATAGTACCTAATGTTTATGGTTTAGATGTACGTATAACTATATAAAGTTATATAAAAATATATTGTTTTTTATTAGGAAAATAGAAAACTTATTATTATCTTTGTTCAGTAACCAATTAAAAAATTATATATCATGAAAAATTTAATCAAAGAAAATTTATTTAACATTTTATTTTTATCATTTATTATTAATATTTTGGTATTATTAATATTAAAAGTAGATATTGTTTTTATATGTATTTATTCTGTATTTATCGTATTATTAGCATTGGGGTATGCATTATATAATAGTTATAAAAATAATAAACCAAAACAACAACCGATTCAACCATGCAAAGTAATTAAATCTGATTATAAACAAGATTTAAACTTTAATGAATGGGCACATCATGTTAGAAAAGAATGGATTAAAAGTTAATATTGCATATCGCGATATGGAATATTTGTTTAATTAAAAAACTATTAAAATGCATAATTTAGAATTAATTTTATTAGCCATAATAGTTGTGGTTAATATTATAGTAGGTTTTGATTTTATTGTTTATGTAATAAAAAGTGCACCTAAGAGTAGTATATTTAGTAAAAGAATTTGGAAAATAGGATTATTTTGTTTCATATTATTAGTTTATTGGTATTTAAATAATATGAAATTTATTTAAAAAATATTTGTTTAATTAAAATATTATTATTATCTTTACATTATAACCAATTAAAATAAAATATTATGGGTGTTGACACAAAGGCAATTATTAGGAAAGGAACAACAATTGAACAAATAACGGATTCGTTATCTAAAAAATATGATGTTCTTAGCGTAGAAAGTACACATGATGATAAGTTCTTTTTTATAAATCTTAATGATGGAATATCGAATAGAAGTATGGCAGTATCATTTAATAACACTTGTGAAAGAGATGATGGTATAGCTGGTGTTTGGTGTTCATTGGGTTGCAGAGATAATGCAGTTGAGGTAATGAAACATCTTTGTGAAACATTTGGTGGATATATAGATGAAAACGACTGTGATGATGTACCGTTTTATCCAATTAATATTGAAGAGTATTTAAAAGGTAGTGAATTAACAAAATTAGATGAATTAAAAAATAAAATAATTTCAAAATTAGGTTATGAAAACTTAAATAAAGCTTTGGAATTATTTGAAGAATATAAAAATATTTAATTATATTAGAGTATGCTCGCAAAGTCTAAATAATATAATTAAAGGTTAGTTAGTTTAATTTGGTAAAATATTTGGTGCGAAAGTGCCGAAAGATTATAGGTTCGAATCCGATACTAACCACTATAAAATAATATTGTTTAATTGGTTATAACAATGTGATTAACCTCAATGTATTAATTTATGTTGAGGTTAATTTTATTTTAAAATAAATTTGTTTATTCCGAAACAATTTATTATCTTTATATTTATTATTAAAAATACCATGAGAAAAGATATTAATAATATTATTAAGGGAATAATTGAAGAGCAAAAATATTTCAATTTATTAATTGAGAATCATATTAGATTGGATAATATATTCAGTGATAGAACAATTAATGAAAACGCAAATGATGTTATCAATTTAATTAAAAATAATGATTGGGAATTTGAAAATCCAATTAGATTTAAAGAAGCTGTATCAAAATCAAAACATAAGGAAATGTTAACCATGTATTCAGTTAATGAATTAAGTAACATGAAATTATTTAAATTAAAAGGTTATGATATTGGTTACGCACTTAAATTAAAAGATGGTAAATATAATGAAATTGTTTCAGTATTTAATAACGAACCAAATATAAAAGGTATTGGTGATGAACTATTATTATCAGCAATTAAAAACGGTGGTTGTTATTTAGACCATTACGATGGTTACTTAAGCAACTTATATCAATCGTTAGGATTTATTGAATACGATAGATATAAATTCGACCCCAATTACGATATTGATGGTAGTTTTGTTAAGAAGTACGGAAAATCAGATGTTATATTTAGAAAACATATAAATTGCAAATAAAATGATAAAAGAAAATACATTATTAAGTTTGGATTTATTTAAAGATAAATTTTTAAATTCATTAATTTTTCATATTCCACATTCGAGTATTAAAATTCCAAATGAGTTTAAAAATGATTTTATTGATGAAAATATAACCAATAATGAAATCAATTTACTTACAGATTTTTATACACATGAAATATTTAATATTGAAAATACAACAAAATTAATATTCCCTTATTCTCGTGTGTTTTGTGATGTTGAAAGGTTACCCGATGAAGACGAAATAATGTATAAAGTTGGTAGAGGTTTCTATTATACAAAAACAGATTGCGGAAATGATTTAAGAATTGAAAATAAATTAAACAAAGATTTAATTTATAATAATTATTACAAAAAACATCATGATGAATTAAATAATTTAGTTAAAGAAAAATTAAAAAATAATTCATTGGCTATCATTATCGATTGTCATTCATATTCAGATAAACCATTTAAAACTGATTTAATTCAAACCAACAACCGACCTGATTTTTGTTTAGGTACAGATAGTTATCATACCCCAAACTGGTTAATTGATATTATTTATTTGCATTTAACCAACTTAGGGTTTTCAGTTGCAATAAATAACCCATATGAGGGTACAATTATACCCTTAGAATATTATAATAAAAATAATAATGTTTTGGGTATAATGATTGAAGTTAATAGGAAATTATATCTTAATAATGATAATTCAAAAAATATTGATGATGTAAAAATCCTTAACGATATTTTTAATAAATTATTTTGTTAAGTCCAATAAATTTATTATCTTTGTTCTATAACCAATTAAAAATTATATATCATGGGACTTACTAAAGCAGAAAAACACAACAGAATGTTAGATAGAGTTTTTGATAATTATAACAAACATCAAAAATCTTTACCTTGTACACATTTATATAGTAGATTTTTAGATATTGCAGTTGAAAAATTAAACATATCTAAAGATGATGCTAGAAACCAATACGGATTATATACCGTAGAACAATGGGAAAAATTATTAAAATTAGGTTGGAATAAATGTTAAAATATTTTTTTTATTCAAAACTTTTTATTATCTTTGTCTTATAACCAATTAAAATTATATACTATGAACAAGTTACAAGAGTTAATCGAACAAGCAGATGAATTAATCAACTTTGGTGATTCAAGAGAACAAGCTAAAGGATATGGAATGTTACAAGTGATTAAAGCACTTAATCCATCAATATCCAAAATGGCAAATGCTTTACAAAATTTATCTAATTCATATGGCAATAATTGGGACACTATTATTGATACAGTAGGCGAAGATATTGCAACTGATTTAGATGATGCAATAATAGAATCAATGAAATTAATTTAAAATACTCGAACCAGTACACCCAGAGTTAAATAACCTTAATCATTAATTTGGTTGAGGTTATTTATTTTTTATCACACACTTATTTTTTTTATAAGACGTGTTGGAGTCTACTCTCTCGCTATCCAGCAACCTGCATCGGCTATTAACCACCTACATAACAAAGATACAACAAATAAATCGTATATCCAAATTTTTAACAATTTATTTTACATATGTTAAAATTCCTTAATAAGTTATTTTTATTTTAAATTAATTTTTTTAATCCAAATAATCTACTTACATTTGTGTATAGTTATTAACCAATTAAAATATATCTGTTATGGAAAATGTAAATGAATTTATTGATAGTGTTTCTGAAGTAAAAGTGCATTACAAAAGAAAAGTTGATATTGAAACGAAAGTAACTTGTGTTGATGATGCAATTAAATTTATCCGACCTTTCTTTGAAGAAGATATTGAACAGTTTGAAATTAGCGGAGCATTATTAATGGATTATTCACATAAAATTATTGGGTTCATTAAATTGGGGCAAGGTGGAGTTTCTGCAACAGTTGTTAATACTCAATTATTAGTACGTGCTTGTATATTAACAAATGCACAAGCAGTTATATTAGTACATAATCACCCAAGCGGTAATTTAATTGCTAGTGAATCTGATAAAAATTTAACATATAAAATTAGAGATGGTTTAAATTTATTTGATATTAATTTACTTGACCATGTTATATTAACAAAAAATTCTCATTCAATAGTTAACATTTAATAAATGTTAAAAAGATAATATATTTTTAAAATAACTTGCATATATAATAAAAATATATTATCTTTGATTTATATTAATAACCAATTAAATTTATATATTATGAAATCAGATGTTAAAAAAAGAAAGATTAAAAAATTAGTTAAAGATATGCTTATTGAATCACAAAAAAAAGCATTAGCTAATATTGATAAAGTATTAAATTCGGGTTGTATTGATATTGAAAGCTGGGATGAAAGTATTAATCCAATGGTACTACCTAAAGCAATCTTAACCGCTATACTAGAAGATGAAGCTAGGCAATATACTGCTAGGGGTACATCATTTGAAAAACAAATGAAAAAAGAAATTGAAAATATTAAATACTTTTTATAATATGGAAACAAGTGATTTATTAGAAAAATATTTAAGGGAAAAATACCTAAAAGAAGAAACATCTTATACTGACATTAACTTAGATGATTACGAGATAAATGGTTCAGTTATCGAATTAAGATATTCGTATAAACCTAATTATGATTGGGATATGGAGTCTGTATCTTATGATAATACAATAAGAGTTTATCTATTAGATTATATTACTTGGGTATACAATAAATGTAACCTTAATGGTTAACGAATTAAGTGAAATATTTTTAAAATAACTTGCATAATATAAAATAATATATTATCTTTACTTTATAACCAATTAAATATTTATATCATGGATATTACATCATTTATCAAAGACAATTTAAAAGTATTAAAAATAGCTTTTAAATTTACATCTAATGCAACCAAACCAGTATTGCAAGGTGTATTAATAGATTCAAATAATATTGTTGCTACAAACGGTATTATTATGTATATTAAAAAACATAATACTAATATAGATAAAAGTTTTGTTATTAGTAAAGATATTTTAAAAGCTTGTAATAAAGCAATTAAAATTGTTTTGAATGATGATAATATTATTTGTTATTATAATGATAATACATCTATTAAAAATTATTTAATATCTTATACTTATCCTGAGTATAAAAGATTAATTCCTGATTTATCTTTATATAATAATTCATTTGTTGTTGATATTAATAATGTTAATAAAGATATCCGTAAAAGTGATTATGTTAATAACGTATCAAATAATATTAATACAGATGATTTAATATTATTACAACCTATGATAGATATTAATAATGTTAATACGGATAATATTGTATTATGTTCAACCATAACGATTAAATTAGCTAAAGCAATTAATAAAAAATCTTTAATTGTTAATCACTCAAATAATATCCATAAACCAGTGATTATATCTTAACAAATGTTAAAAAGATAATATATTTTTAAAATAACTTGCGTATATAATAAAAATATATTATCTTTACTTTATATTAATAACCAATTAAATTTATATATTATGAAAACATTAGCTTATCATGTAGACATTACAGCATTATTCAATGCACAAGATTGTGAAAAAATGCACATTGAATCCGAAACCAAAAGGAAACAAGAAGAGGGTGCAATTAACAAGGAAAGATTATTAAAAATTGTATTACCATTTTTACATGGGGTTATGGCATTGCATAACAGAAAATGTATTAAAAGCAATCGTAGTAGTACAGGTTTTGATGGTTTATTAGGTTATGATAAAGTCAATATTGAAGAGAAAATTGATTTTTATGTGAATACTGAAAAGGATATTATTTGGCAGAATAATTACCAAACATTTATATATCATGGTTTTCCTAGAAAAGAAATTAAGATTTGGTTGAATAGTCGTGACGGTTGTTTTGTAAACACGCCAAATTTAGAATATTCAATGACTTCTTTATTCGATACTTATGGTAAATCAATTGAGGATGAATTATTACGTATTGCTAAAATGTCTGCAAGATACACAGACGATTGGGAGTAAAAATAATTAAAAATATATAGGATAACATTTGTTTATTTCATTTGTTATCCTTATCTTTGACTATAACCAATTAAATATTTATATCATGAAAAATCTAAAAGAAGAGTTTGAAAAATTAAATAATCAAATTATTGATACTTTAATTAATTTAGTTAAAACATCAGGTGTACCATCAAAACATATTTCATATTTATCAGCAATACCAGTTGATATATTTGATTATAAAGAATTGGTTTATTTAAATGATAAATTAGTTTTTTTAGATGATAACGGTTTACACTTTGATTTATATAGTGATTGTGACCAAAGTGATTTAATTGATATTATTGAAAAAGAAAAATCATCAAGAGATTTTAAAGAAAAATCGTTTAATTCCCAATTGGAATTGGCTCATATTATTGCAACAAAAGCAAATATTAATATTGTAACTTGTGGTAATTGTGGTGCAGTTATTTTACATGAAATTGATGATACTGAAATTACTTGCCATGATTGTGGATTTACAAGTGAACCATGTGATTTTCCTGATTTATATAATTCGTAATAATAAAATATATAAAACTAATCTATTAATTTAGGTTAGTTTTATTTTTATCACACACTTATTTTTTTATAAGGCACGTTGGAGTCTACTCTCCTGATTACTCAGCCCATCTCGATTATTAATCATTGATATATCAAAGATAATAAATTAAATCCATATATCCAAATTATTCACTTATTTAGAATTATTATAAATAACATATCTAACTTAAAATAATATTAAAATAACTTGCATATAAGGAATAAATGTATTATCTTTGACTATAACCAATTAAATATTATATATCATGAAAAATTATTCGTTATCAGCTTGTGAAAATTATATTGATAAATATGTTAATCAATATAAAGGTTTATGTACTACATTAGAAGAAGGTGTATTAGGTTTAGGTACAATAGTGTTACATGGTGCACCTGGTAAAAAATCTATTGTTATTAAAGAGTTTTATATTAATGCATGGCAAAGTGGTCACAATATTATAATGTATAATACATTACCAAAAAAATATCAAAGATTAATTGAATTAACTGATACGATACATTAATAAATGTTAAAAAGATAAATTAATATATAAATAATTTTTTTATTAGAAAATAATTGTTTAACTTAGCTGTAAGGAATTAAAGTAGTAACCAATTAAAATTTATATTATATGGAAAATGTAAAATTACCACAAGCAAGTGAATTATCTAAAGAAAAAAATGTAAGTGATAAATTTTTCTTAAAAGTTCAAGCGCAAATTATAAAATTTAAATCTCATGGTGAGGCACAAGTGGTTTGTGATACACATGTTTGTACAAAAAATGAATTGTATTATTGTTTAGATATATTAGATTCATTAGGTTATAAACATAATTTTTATTTTAATTCACATGGTATTAAAACCTTAAACGTTACATGGTAAATATATAATAATAAATCCTTAATCATTAATTTGGTTAAGGATTTATTTTTTTGTCACACACAAAAAAAATATAAAGCACCTTAGAGTCTACTCTCTCGCTATCCAGCAACCTGTTTCGATACTATCACCAACAATATAAAGATAATAAAAAATATTCATATATCCAAATTATTCCCTTATTTAGAATTATTATAAATAACATATCTAACTTAAAATAATATTAAAATAACTTGCACAGGAATTATAAAAGTATTATCTTTGACTATAACCAATTAAAAAATATATAATATGGAAACTGTAATCTACAAAAATCACAAAATCGAATTATCTTATGATGAATACGCAAACTCACCTAGAGAAGATGATAATTTAGGTACAATGATTTGTTTTCACAATAGATATAATTTAGGTGATAAACATTCATACCATAAAGATGATTTTGATTCATGGGCAGAATTAGAAAAACAAATTATTAAAGATAACGGTGATTCTATTATTTTACCTTTATACCTTTACGACCATAGCGGAATTACAATTAAAACAACTCCTTTTAATTGTGGTTTTGATTCGGGACGTGTTGGCTTAATATTCATATCTAAAGAAAAAGTTAGAAACGAATACAATACAAAACGTATTAACAAAAATCTTTTAAATAAAGTTACTGAATATCTTATTGCCGAAGTTAAAACATATGATAAATATTTAACTGGTGAAATTTATCAGTATAACATAATTAAAGATGATGAATCTATTGATAGTTGTTATGGTTATTATAGCGAAGAAGATGCCATAAACGACGCTAAATCTATTATTGATTATCGTATTAAACAAGATATGATTAAACGCTTTAAAACGATTAAAACACTTATTAAAAATAAAGTACCTTTACATAAACGTACTCAATTAATCTAATAAATTATTTAACCTCAATCATTAATTTGGTTGAGGTTAATTTTTTAACACTTTTTATTTGGTACTTTAATATTTTATGTTTACCTTCGTTATGTAGATGGTTAACACCGATGCAGGTTGACAAAAGTCAAGAGTGTAGACTCCAACCTATCTTATATTTTTTTTAATATATAAAATGTTAAAATATCTTAATAAGTTAATTTAGTATATAAATAATTTTTTTAATCCAACTATTATATTTACATTTGTAATAACCAATTAATCTTTTATGTTATGAAAAAATATTCATGGGACACAATATATAAAAAATTAATTAAAACGGATATTAAACATTATGATATTGATATAAGAAACTGTTTTAATTTATCTTTATTATATCCAAATATATTTCCAAAATGCATTAAAGATAATAATTTTACAATATGGTTTAATGGTAATAATTATCAATATTATATCTTACATGGTAAACTTAAAATAAATAATAAAAATGAAATTATTATCTAATAATATTTTTTTATTTAAATGTTATTTATTATCTTTATACTATTAACCAATTAAATTAATATATTATGAATAATGATTTATCTTTCTTAAACGAATATCATAATAAGTTAAAAACAATTACAAATAATATTGTTGAAAATTTACCTATATTAGAAAATAAACAAATTATTGAAAAGCATAAAGATTATAAATTTATACATATTATTGAGTATAAAAATTTAACAGATTGGAAACCTACTTTGTCCGATAAAAAAGTTAGTAATAATTTAAAACAATTAGCTGATAAAATAAGTCATATGATTAATACAGGTAAAGCCGATTCGATTAAACCAATGTTAGTTTCTATAATCAATAATAATATTAAAAAATTATATAAAAAAGGTGCAGGGAATGATACTACTGTAAGTAACCATACTGGCGAACTTGTTTATACAACTTGTTTAGGTAAAGGACATTTTAGATGGAATGAATCACCTATAATTTTAACTAATGAAGAAATTAATCATGTTAAAAAATACTTTAATTTATAAATGTTAAAATATCTTAATAAGTTAATTTATTTTTAAAATAACTTGCACAGGAATTATAAATATATTATCTTTGTCTTATAACCAATTAAAAAATATATAATATGGAAACTTTAACTTTCAAACCATTATCACAACTTAATAAAGATGTATTAACAAAGTTTAAATACTTAACCTTTGACCAACATACTAATTATTCATTTAGTGAATATGATAAAAAATATGCTATTGAAAAATTTAATAGGCTATTACCTTACTTTAAAAACTTTAATCTACAAATAGTTTTTAAAGTTTATGATAACCATGTTAATAATATTGATGTTGTTATTTTAAAAGATGATTATATTTTTAGTATAGTATCATATAAAAAGAAAAATTCAATACAACCACATTATTATTATCAACAATTATTTGATGGTAAATTTAATCATGATAATACACCAAAATATATTGGCGAAGGTAAATTCACAGACAAAAAAATTAATGAATGGATTGATTTTTCTATTCAACAAATTAATAATATTATCAATCAAAATAATTTAAATAATAATACTTATTCACAAGTACAAAAAGATACTGAAGTGTTATTAAATAGATTAAACCCTTATATTCAATATAATCACTCTAACAATTGTAAAATTTATTATATTGGTGGTTTAATAACTATCTATTTTGATAGAAACCTAAAAGCTAAGTCAGTTAATGAACAATTTAAAACTAAAGTTTATGAATATACTAATGTAGATAAACTATTGGATTTACTTAAATAAGATATGTAACTTGCGTTTTAAGATAACTTTATTATAAAATGATACTTAGTGTTAGATTATTTTTAAAGCTATCTTAAAACGCTTTATTTTAATTAGTATATTATTTTTGTTATTATAGTTGATTATTAAAATATTATTTGTATATTTGTATTCTGTTATTAATCATTTAAAAAATTGTATTATGTAGTTAATTGTTTTAAATATACCCTTATTTGATATTAAAGATATATAGGGGGGAAGGGCTGGTATATATTGGATTTAACCCCCCTATATACCCCTCCCTCCGTATCCTGTCTCCTCCCCACGTCCTAGTGGTGCTTTGTTTAAGGGGTCGCTGCTACATTCACAAAATATTTATAATTTTTTTTTAAATATGAAATCTAACATACCCCCCTTAAAATATGAATATTAATAAAAAATTTTTCCAGGAATTTTTTGATTAAATAAATATCTAATAACATTATATCACTAATAAACCACATATTAATTATTCATCTATAATAATAACTAATTAAAATTTCTCTATTTAATTATATCACATATTAATTATTCATCTATAATAATCTTATTAATAGTTTACATATTAAAAATCCTCCCATTTAAAAACACATTTATTAATAACTAATTAAATCTCCCTTAATAAATTGTTTATTTAATATTCAGTTACAGTATTTATATAAAAAAAGACAATGAATAAGAAATTATTAAAGGAGATAAATAGGTTTAGGGAATTAAGTGGGTTATCATTAATAAATGAGTTTTTAAATAATGATATGGTATCTAAAATCGATGGAGATAATTATATTCGGTATTATATAAATAATAAGGAGATAGGATATGTTGAGTATTATTATGACGGTGGTATATTTTCTGAATATTTAAGTAGTTCAGAAAAGGAATTTTACATATCTATGATAGAGGTTTATCAAGATTTCAGAGGTAATGATTATTCGAGTGAAATATTGAATAATATTAAAAAATATGCAAAAGAAAAGGGAGCAACAATAATAACCTTAAGGGTTGATAATGGTTATGGTTTTACGGAAAGGCAACCAACTAAGGGTTTAGAGAAAATATATTTAAGAAATGGTTTTAACTATGCACATAGTGAAGATGATTCTAATAAATATGATTTAAATTTGGGTGCTATGGAATTTTCATTAAAATAAACCATTCCCCCTTAAAATATGAATATGATTAAAAAAAATTTTCAGAATTTTTTGGTTATATAAAATATTATGTTTATCTTTGGTTAATAAAATAATAATATGGGGCATAGACAAGATATGACACCTGAGCAAAGGTTGAAATGGGACACGGAAAACTATAGACGTAAATTAGAAGCTAATAAAGGTTCTAATTATGAATATTGGAATGATAAACATGAGGACCTTTTAAAGAACGGTTGGGAGTTAAAGAAAATGCAATATACAAATAGACGTACTAATATGACATATGAAGAATATTCAACTACATCTGAGCAAATGGCAAAAGAAGAGGTTGAAAACTTAAGAAGTAATAATTATCATGCTAGGATAGTTTGTGGTTATGATAAAAATAGACAAAGAATTAAACTGTATTCAGTGATATTTAAACCAAAAAAGTAATTATATGATAAATGAATTAAAAGACTTAGTTAGGAAGTTAAAAAAAGAAAATGAAGAACGTTCAGAGTTAATGAATAGAGGTGTCTTATCAGATTATAACCATACTGTAAAGGTTCACACATATAATAATACATTAGAAATTATAAAACGAATTGAGTTAATCATAGGTAAAGTTTCTTAAATAATGAGGATTATAGATATTTTATTTTTCGGACTTTTGTTTAGTTGTTTGACAATTGTATTTATATCATTGATAGCTAGGTTTGAAATACCAAATTGGTTTCAATTTTGGTGGACATTATACCTACCAATTGTTATATTAAAAATATTCTTTCCAAAAAATAAAATAACACAATGGATTGAAAAGGAACGTTGGTAATATAAATTATTATAAATGAAAACAATACAAGATGTTAAAATTGGAGAAGAAGTTTACTCTCCAAGAAATGGTAAAGGAATTATAACATCAAAAACTGTTCGCACAATTACAGTTACATTTAAAAATGGAAATGTAGTTAAAAATAGTTATAAAACTTCTGATGCGTATTTTTATAGTTCTGATTTTTAATATAAAATAATTCTTAAATCTTTATTATTAATATTATTTAATTCCGTAAACATATCGCAATGTATTATAAGTAATCTATCATTTAATATTAATTCTTTAATATTGTTTCTATCACAATGTAATATCAATAGTTCCTTATTAAGATTTAATTCAGTTAATTTATTACCTTTACACGTTAACTCTTTTAAATTATTATTTAAAATTAATTTATTTAATACATTAAAATCACAATCAACTCTTTTAATATTTTCAGTTAGGGTTAATTCGGTTAAGTCATTAACATAACAATCTAATGAAGTTGCGTCATTATCTGGTCTTAATTTAGTTAAATTACTTGCGCTATAATCGTAAAGCATATATTAAATAAAATTAATGGTTAAATATTTATTATTTATATTATTAACCTCAACAAAGATATCACAAGATAATAATTCTAATTTATTATTAAGTGTTAGTTCTTTTATATTATTAAATTCACATCTTAATAATTCTAAATTATCATTAATTTTTAATTCAGTTATATTATTATTAACACAACGTAATTCTAATAATTTATTAATTAATAATCTAGTTAAATTATTATTATCGCAATCAAGAATTATTATCTTATCGTTTAATATCAATTCGGTTAATTTATTATTAAAACATTCTAACACTGTTGTACTATCAGGTATTGATATATTAGTTAAATCTCTATTCGAAAAATCTCGCCACATATAATTAATTTTTACAAATATAATGAATAATAATTAAATATACACAAAAAATATTCACATCTCTTAAAAATAATTACTAAACCGTTTGAAATTATATGGAAATCAATAGAAATCCACTAATTACTTCCTACTTCATCGAGACCCTAATGGGTTACTCTCAGTAGGCGTTAATTCCCCACAACGGGTGGGTATTTTATTATTTAAAATTCTTTTACCTTCATTAAGTATGTTAATCGCAGCATTTAAATCTCTATCATGAGTTGTGGAACAGGATTTACATGTCCAAGTTCTATGATTAAGTTTTAATTCAACATTCTTCTCACCACAATCTGAACATAACTTAGATGAAGGGGAAAACTTATCTACCAATACAATGTCATTGCCATACCACTTAGCTTTATATTTTAATATTTCTTTAAATCGATATAAAGATAATTCTTGTATAGCTTTTGCTAAATTATGATTTTTCATCATACCTTTTATATTTAAATCTTCCATTACAATAACTTGATTTTCATTAAGTAAATGGTTTGTAACATGATGAAGGTAATTTTCTTTTATATTATTTAATTTTTCATAAGCTTTTGCTAATTTAATTTTTACTTTATTTCTGTTAGAACTACCTTTTTGTTTTCTCGATAGTTCTCTATGTAATTTAATTAATTTATTTTCGTTATTTCTTTTGATTTTAATATTATCAAAAGTTTCACCTTCTGATGTAACTATAAAATCTTTAATACCTAAGTCAATTCCAATAAAAACATTTATAGGTGAGTTAGGTGATTTAATTAAATCACCATCAACCAATATACTTAAATAATAATTACCAGATTTAGTTTTATTTAATGTAGCTGATTTAATATTATTTTTATACTTATCTAAATATTTTTTATATTTATCAGAACATTTAAATTTAATATCTTTTAATTCTTTTGTTAATGTCAATTTATTCGATAAATAATCATTTCTTTTAGATATAGCTTCTGAAGGAAATCTACAAGACTGATTATTATCATGTTTAGATTTAAATTTAGGAAACCCATTACCGTTAACAAAGAATCTTTTATATGAATCTAATAAATTAATTATAGATTGTTTAAGCACTTTAGTGTTATGTTCTTTTAACCAATTATAATTTTCGTTTTTAGTTAATTCTTGATGGAAGAAATTACCTAAATCCTTTAATCCATAATTTTTACTCTCATTAACATATTTTTCTTTTTTAATATTAAGACATTGATTATATACGAAACGATAAGACCCAAGAAGGGAATTAATATATTCTTCTTGCGTTTTATTAGGATATAATCTTATTTTAATTGCTCTTAACATTAATTTAAATTTATGGGTATAAATTATACTCTCTTTAATATAAATATCTAGTAATTTTTAAAAGTTTAGAAATTTTTAAATATTTTTTAAAATAATTGTATTTTTATTTAATTATTACTAAACCCATATAAATATGAAATATTATTAAATATTTTTGGTAATATGAAAAATTATATATATCTTTGTGTTTATAATAAAATTTATAATATATAAAATAAAATAACATGAAAATTAGCGAATTAAAACAGCCTTATAGACGCATGGCGGAGTATTTGGCGGAGAGAAATACAGATGAAGATTATCAAGATAAAAATATTTTACTTGATGCTTTTGATTGGGATTTAACTAATGATTTGTTTTGGGATGATATTTATAACGGCAACCACCCAGAAATCACAGAAGAAATAAAAACCCACTTCCCCCCTGACTTTGATTTTTCGGGGGAGGAGGAAAAAAAAATTGTAAAACGCAGAAAAATGAAAAAAAACAATTACCCTACTAAACTGAATATTGAAGACATTAAAAAAATAATAGAAAATTATAAGAAAGGATTAACACAGGTAGAGTCTGCTAAAATTATAGGTATAAATAATGCTTATTTAAGTAAAATTTTACATTGCTATTTAGGTAATGAAAAAGCAAAACAAAAAATAGGAGTTGCAGTAAGCGATTTAATTAACAAAATAAAAAAAGAAGAGGAAGAAGTTGTAAATACAAATCCTTTAACTATGAATGGCTTAAGCCTAAACCAAATAGCTGTAAGAATGTATGGAAAAAATTTTATGGAGTTAGAACCTTGGGAGCAAAACACTATTAATATTAACTTTGAAAGAAATGTTATTAACAATGAATCAATTATAGAACTTCCTGACAACCCAATAATTCAAAACAGGATTTACACCCAACTAGCTAAATGTGGTCAATTCGACCAGTTGCCCGATACGTGTGAGTTTTCGGAGGCGGTGGAGTTAGATGTTTGGGATGATGAATCGAAAGATAAAACAAAAGTATATATTTTTGGTAAATTTAAAAAACAATGGGTGAGCAAAGCTCACGTTGAAGAAAAACTGCATTGGCAGTATGCCCAACTACCCACCAAAAAAATAGACTTTTCTACATTCAAAACTGGCGATGTTGTGGAAGTGGAAACAACTAATAATGATTTATATTATGGTTGGCTTTCGATAATTAATGAAGAATCTATACATTTAACTTTTGGAAAACAATCTAATACAAGTAGACTTATCCATGAATCTGAAATTAAATCAATAACTAAATTAAAATAAATATGATAAAGATAGATAATGATTTTGACCAAATATTTAAAGTTAATTATGAATTACATAAATCAACTTTAAATGAATTTAAGGAATTAGCCAAATCTTGGTACGATTTTGATTTAACTAAATTTGATGATAGGAACGATTATAGAATTGATGAAAAAGTAGTGATTGAAACTAAAAGAGCTGGTTTATTAAGTAATTATATTTATGTTTATAAAGAAGGTGATAAATATTATCTTATTGATGGATTTAATAGAATTTTCACTGATTATTCTTTATTAGATGAAAACCCTACATTATATATAAAGGTTATAACTGATAAACTTGAAGATAATCATTTGATGTGGATAATGTTTAATTTAAATATGTGGAAGTTAAGTGGAAGAGGTAGTGAATATAGAATAAATTATTTTTTTGATAGAGGTCTTAAATTATTATTATTTAGTAAATTTGGTATTGAATTATATAAGTTTGATAGAAAAAATTATTCAGATAGACAATATAATAAAGAAGACATATATATTTTAGATTATTATTTTAAAAATGAAAGAGAAAGTGTTGATTATTTTAAGTTTGATTTAGATGAAACCTCTAAACTATTTTCAAATAAGCAAATAATTAATAATATTAAGCAAATAGTTAAGATTAATAAATATAGAGTTGAATTATTTAATAACTATGATATGTTTATTAATGGATTTGTAATGTTTTTATCAAGAATGAGAGTTTCAGGCGATTCTAGTGAATATGTTTTTAAAGATTTTTTAGAGAAACTATATGCCGATAAGAAATTTTATAAAAAATTAATTACTATGTCTGGTAATGATTCTACAAGAAAAAATATATATAATTTTTATAAAAAATTTGAATAATGACACAGAAAGGAAACATTTAATGTTTAAAACAATTAGTAAATTTTTAAGATGAAAACATTTAAAATACCTAATGGCAATATTTCAGGATATTATTCATTTGATGATTTTGATGAAATCATTTTAAATGATGAATTGCAGACATTATTCTGTAATCATAATAACCTAAATGAATTAAAATTATCACATAATTTATTAAATCTATTTTGTTGGGGGAATAATATTAAAGAATTATATTTAAACAATAGATTAATTACTTTGGAAACAGATATATACACTAATGTAGAAAATATAAATAATCCTCATTTAGAAATATTATTTTCTTAAAATAAATTAAGATTATGTTTTTGAGAAAATTCTTCAAATTCAAATAATATTTTATTCATATCATTGATTATTTCATTAAGTTCATTTTGATTAATATCTTGGTTATTTGGTTGGATTAATTCTTTATTATAAGATAATTTTTTTTCAAGGTTATTAAAAGCTAATAGAAGAACTCTAAATGTTAAATCATCCATTTCTTTTGGTTGAGTTGGATGAATTTTATTCTTAATAATAAAATGATGAAAAGTGTTGTCATCAATTTTGTGAGGATAATAAATAACTTCAGAAGAAATATTTAATTGGTCAAAATTTAATATTTCATCACCACGCATTAATTTAACATTTTTATTAAAAACAACTCTTTGAGCCTCCAATCGTTTATCATCTCTTGGATGATTATATAATTTATAATCCTTTAAAAAAGGAACTCTATTAATAATAATATCTTTAATATTTTTTGAATATTGTTCGATAAGGACTTCTTTAATTATATTTTTAATTAATTTATTTAAACCTTTCATTTAATGATTTAATAATAAATATTTATATAAAAAACAGAATGAATAAAATATTATTAAAAGAAATAAATAGGTTTAGAGAGTTGAGTGGATTACCTTTATTAATAGAAAGATATGATATTAATAATTTGTCTGATGATATTGTTTTATTTTCAGTTGGATTAAACGTTGAATATTGCAAATTTTTGTTATATAATATTAAAACAAAAAGACCAATTGGTTATATTTCGTTTGGTATTCATAAACCAATAGGTTCATTTACCGTTGACGGTGCTTATAGTGAAAGTGGTTATGGTCCATTTTTATACGAATGCGCCATGACTTATGTTTATCCCAATGGCTTATCTATGAGTAGAGTTAGCGAAACAAGTGATGAAGCTTTATCCGTTTGGAAAAAGTTTAAAGAAAGAAGTGATGTTGAAAATGAAAGAATTAATTCCGATGAATTAACATTTAAAAAAGATATTTTAAAAGATGCAGATGTTGATGAAACAAACCCAATATTAGATTTAGAAGATACCAGGTTTAAATATAATTTTGGAAAAGATAAATTAGACAAATTAATTCGTATCGGTAAAGAATATAGAAAAAATAATAACATATCAGATAAAGATGTTGAAGAAATGTCTTACAGTTTAGAGTAAAATTATCCGATTAACTACATTAAAAGTAGTTAATTACATAATATAACATAAAAAAATATATAAAATTTTGGTTATATAAAATATATTATATATCTTTGTTTAAATAATTAAATAAAGATATGATAAATTTATATTATAGGATTGCACACAAGGAAACACAACAAGGTTTGTGGTATGATTCTGAAGGTAACTTTACAGGATTAATCCATAACGAATTTAATTTCTGCATGAATAATGAATTAACTATGCCTTTTGATTCCGATTTAGTTGGTTGGCTTTCAGCTACCTCAACATTAGAAGAATTATTTAATTGGTTTTCTAAGGAAGATATAATTAGACTTGAAAATTTTGGTTGGTTCATCACAACTTATCAAGCTGAAAAAGCTAGACAATATAATAACCATTTGGTTATCTGCAAAGAAACTTCATTAGTTAAGGAAATTATTCCATTATCTAGTTTAAATTATTAGAAATATTTTGTAATATAAAAAAATATATAATATGGAACGTAAAACAACATTAATTGTAGAATATTCACAAAAAGGACATTACATGTATAATGAGGATACTTGGTGTGATAGTGTAATAATTGAAAATGAAAAAGATTTATTAATCGCATGTAAAGAATGGCATAAAAGGTCAGCGAGTAATTTCAACGATTATCCATTCGGTGGATTATTTTCATTTAATAATATTAGTTTTCAAAAACAAAATATTATTATAGATGATAATGGGGAACTATTTTATGGTAAAATAGAAGAAACAAATACACCTGAATATCTTGAAAGTGTTAAGGATAAATTTAATTCTTGGATTAAATTTATTAGAGAGAGATTACCAAAATTAAGAGAGGCTAGAAAAAAAAGATTGAAAGATGAAAATGAACGTAGGAAATTTGAGGAAATATCATTAAAATTCGGAAAATAATTAAAAAGATATGGAATATAGAATATTAATAACTGATAAAAACGGTAGAGTTATAGATTATAACTTAACTAAAAGTTCTTTTGGTGAAGAGAAAAATCTTAATGATTTTATATTGGAGGCTTTAACTATTTCTGAAGATAAAAGAAAATTACCTTTAAAAATTCAGACACCAAATGGTTCTGAAGTCTATCCTTCAATTAAAATGAAGTTTAAAAACTACGGTTCACCTTTATTAGGTGATGAATTGGAATCAATGTTGATAGATTGGAGGTAATATGGAATTAATAAAAGATGAAGATATTTTATCTTTGGATATAAGGATAAAATATTGTATAATTGACCCAATAAAGGAAGATTCTGATGAATATTATGTTAGAATATATTTTAATTATATTTTTAAATCAGGAAACGTTAGTTATGATGGTAGACAAGGTTTCTCAGCTAAAACAAAAGATGAATTGTTATCTGAAATAAGGAAATTCATGAAAGAAAAAAAAGAGAATTATATAATTTGTTAAATTAATGAAATGGAATTAAAACATATTAATCCACCATTACTAGTTGTTGATGTAGTAGGATTCACATCTTGGAATGATTGGTTATCTGAAACGGAAAGTAAACTAATTGAATTTGGTTACAGAAAATATAAACAAAATTATAAACATGAAGATTTTTGTTATTGGAAAGTGTTTAAAGATGGTGAAAATAAAATCTATCAAGTTGGTGTATTATTTTATGACTTTAGAAAATATGTTGACCGTGACCCATATTCGAATAAAATAGGGATAATGTACGAATGTATACTTTTAGGTGAAGATAGAATCGATATGTGTGTTAGTAAAAACATTGATTTAGTTGAATTTGAGTATATGGCTAAAGAGTTTTATTTAACAATGAAAAAATATATTTAATTATGTTTAAAGATTTTAAAGAGTTCAAACAGTTTATGGTTTTTTGTCACACTCATTATGAATTGAATGATGTATGGTATTTTGAAAATGGTGATAAAGGTATATTGTTTGAAGGTGCTTGGAATAATTCAGGTGGAAATCAAAAATATTCACCTTTTAATTTACCTGAAGAACAACAACCACAATATGCCAAACGTAATTCATTAGAAGATGTATATGAAGTTTGGCAAAAAGTTCGTGCAAATCTTGTAAAATAGCATTACAACTAACGGTTTGCGGCTTGTAGCTGAGTGGTTTATCAGCACTAAATTTAATTTGAAAACGAAATGAAAGGACAATATGTAATCATAGACCTTAGAAATATGGACTTTATGAAAAATAAAGAAGGTAAAATAATTTACTATGACACCGAAGATGAGGCTTGCACTGTTTGTGGAATGTATGAGTTTGAAAATGCTTGGGTAATGAAATTGATATATAATCATATCGAAGCGGAATAGTAGCCTTGCACATAACAAAAATATAACCGTAATTCAATATTTTGAATCTAATTTATTTGGATAATTAAAATATTATATTTATCTTTGATTAAATTATAAATAAATTTAGTTATTATGCCTAGAAAATCAGAAAAGGTTAAGATTAATCATTATTTTTTAGATAAAAGAGTTAAATTAATTCCTTGCAAAAAAGAAATGATTCATTATTGGTTTGCCAAAGGAATTAGCATAACAGAAATATCAAAAATGTTCGGGGTTAATAAACGATTAATTCAATTTGAATTATTTCCTGAGAGGAAATTAAAAAATTTATCTGATAGAGAAGATAGAGGTGGTTCAGGGATATATTATAATAGAGAGAAAAATAATAAATCAATAAAAAAACATAGAGATTATAAAGATAAATTATATAAAAATGGTGTAATAAAATGAAGAACTCTCTTTTATATAAAATTAATCGTTTAGATAATAATCAAATAATTTTTATCAATGATTCTAATTTAATTAATTTAGATATTATTAAAAATGATATAAGTGATAATCATTTTTATATCATTGATGTTAGTTTATTTATTGAGTTAATTAATATTAACAATAAAGATTTAAAAATATGCTTCGCAAATTAATATTATTCACATCAGGTTTAGATTCAACATATCTGGTTTATAAATCCTTAAAAGAAGGATATATTGTTGATGTTATATATAATGATATCGAAAACAATAAAGATAAATCTTTGATTGAAAAGCAAAATACAAAACAATTAATAAAATTATTTAAAGATGAATTTGGTCATGATAAAATAAATGATTTAAATGAACTCAATAATTATAATAATTTTTTAATTACACAAAAAACATCATTTGATTTAATTCAATTAGTTATTCATTTATTTAATATTTCTTTAAACTTAAGAGATTCACAAAGAGATTTTTATAATGAAATTAATATTGGTTATGTAATGAATGATTGTGCAGTTTCTTATATTAAAGAAATTGAAGAAGTTTATATTAATTTATGTAAATTTACTTTTAAATATGATGGAGAAAAATATCCTGAACTAAAATTTCCTTTGATTAAATACGATAAAGTTATTATAACTGATTTACTACCAGTTAAATATCATAGGTTCATTTGGACATGTGAAAATCCAATAGTAGAAAAGAATTTTTTTATTAAAAGATGTGGCGAGTGCGACACTTGTATGAAACAAAAACAAAAAAATATATACGATAAATTTGTTGATAAATTTAAAATCAAGCAGAAATAACTTGGCAAGTTTAAAAAATTAATATTATATTTGCATTTATAAAAAAAAATAAATATGTATACTTTAAAAGGAAAACTAATATCAAAAAATGATGTACAATTGATTAATGATAAATTCAAGAAAAGAGATTTTGTTATTCAAGATGATAACGATAAATTTCCACAATTTATATCACTACAATTAACACAAGATAATTGTGATGTTTTAGATAAATTTAAGCTTGGAGATAATTTGAATGTTTCATTTAATATTAAAGGAAGAGCGTGGACATCACCGAGTAATGAAACTAAATACTTCAACACATTGGAAGCTTGGAAGGTTAATAAGGATTCAGATAGCCCTGTTGAAATACCTACAATTAATAATGATTCGGAAGATGATGATTTACCTTTTTAAAAAATAAATTATGAGACAAGTATTTTTAGGTGGAACAACCAATAACAGTGATTGGAGAGAAAAATTAATTGATAAATTAAGAATAAATTATTTTAATCCAGTTGTTGATGACTGGAATGATGCGGCACAAAAAAATGAAATTAAACAAAGATACATTTCTGATTATGTACTTTATGTTATAACTCCAAAAATGATTGGAGTTTATTCAATCGCTGAAGTTGTTGAGGATTCAATTAAACGACCTGATAAAACAATATTTTGTTATTTATTGGAAGATGATGATTTGAAATTCAACGAGCATCAGATTAAATCGCTTGATATGGTAGGTAAAATGATTGAATCAAACGGTGCGAAGTGGTTTAAATCATTAACTGAAATTGCGAACTATTTAAATTTTACAAAAAATATATAATGAACCATCTTGATTTAAAAATAGATAACACTATATTAGATAATAAAAACAATAAATTAGTGAAAGTTGATTTTGATATTTTAAAATTAGCTTTCACTAATAATGTTTTATTTAATGTGTTATATTCCCCAGCGCATATAACTGAAGAAGTTTTATTGGAAATGAGGTTTATTAAATCCGATAAGAAAGCTCATTATGGTGGAGGAATATATAAATTAGGCATGGATGAGGCTTGCTTCTGTTTAGAACGAGATTGGTATGATGAACCAAGTTACCATTTTGGGATTGAATACACTGATTCACCTTTTTCTCATGATGATGATAAAATATATAATTTCACACATGAAATAAGATATATTCACCAAGTTGAGAATTTGTTATATGAACTGTTAAATCACAAAAGAAATAGAGGTTATTAATAATGATAGAACATGTGTTTTCAGAATTTCTTGGAGAATTAAGAGGATTTTCACCTGAGAAAAAACAGATTAAATTTGATTGTCCAGAATGTTCATCCAGGAAAGGATTAATTAATGGTGATGGTAAAGGTAAATTGGAAATTAATTATGGTCTTGGAGTTTATAATTGTTGGGTATGTGGTGAATCACACAATACAAAAGGTAATCTATCCAAATTAATTAGGAAATACGGAAACAAAAAAACATTTGAATATTTCAAGGAGTTTAATTTTGAATTAAATGCTGGTGTTAAATTAGTTGAATCAACATTACCGAAAATTGAAGGATTATATAAATTTAATTCAGATAAAAGATTAGATAAGAAAGATTATTTCTTTAAGAAAAAAGCATTAGAATACTTATATCAAAGGGGATTAACCGATGATATGATTCATGAATATGATATGGGGTTTACAACACAAGACGCCAAATTCTTTAATAGAATAATTATTCCGTCTTATGATATGTTTAATAATTTAAATTATTATATAGGTAGAACAATATTTGATAAAGTTAAACCAAAATACTTATTACCTGAATACGACAAAACAACATTAATGTTCAATGAGAACAGAATTAATTGGTATTCTGATATATATTTGGTTGAAGGAGTTTTTGACCATATGGTTATACCAAATTCAATTCCTTTATTAGGTAAAGTCTTATATGATTATCTATATGAGTTAATTTACTATAACGCTAAAGCAAACATTTATATTGTATTGGATAATGATGCAATTAAGAACTCTCAAATAATATTTGATAAATTAAATAATGGTGTATTAAGCGGAAGAGTTAAACAAATATTATTGAGTACTGATGATGATATATTTGATACGTATATGAAAAAAGGACTTGATGAGGTTATAAATTTATTTAATTAAAAAATGAAAAATTATTATATATCAAATAACAAAAAATTTCATTATAAAATTAATGATTATGTTTTTTTAATTCATTGTGAAATTGATGATATTATTATATCAAATAGTATCAAGACGATATATTTAAATGATAATAAATTAACTAATATTAAATTACCGAGTGAATTAAATCAATTATATATTCAAAATAATTTTATTAAAGATATCAACCTAAATAAAAATTTAGCATATCTTAATATATCAAACAATAATTTAGAGAATATAACATTAAACGATAAAATATTATTTATTGTGTCGGTTGGCAATAACTTAAAAGAAATAATATTAACAAAACGTTTGATTGGTTTAACTATGGATATCTACACTAATATAGTTAATATTAATAATAAAGAATTGAAAATTGAATTTAGATAATGATTGTACATTTTAAGTCTCAAATAAATAATTATTCAAATAAATATGATAAGATTTTAACAACTTCTTTAGGTGGAATAATAGTTCCTGGTGAAGTTGCGTTATACACATTCATAAGAAGCGAAAGTGGAACTGAAAATAACCTTAAAATTTATAATAAATTAACTAGATTATCAATTGATGAATTGAAACATTATTATTCCGAACATTATAGTTTTATTTATTCTGTACAAGAACCAGAATATAATATACCTGTTATAACAAAAAAGCCTGATTAAAAAATCAGGCTTTTTTGTTGAATAAATTATCAGCTTCTATGTTTCTATAACCAGCATTAAAACAATAAATATAAGGATTTTCCATGTTATGTTTTTGATATTCTAAATATTCACGAGCCGATTTATAAGTTAAAAATATTGAAACTACTCTATCAGTATAAAATTTAGTAACCTCTTCAGGTGATTCCATTTCAAAATTACTTTCAGAAAAAACAGGTTCATCTAATGCCGTGTCTATATAACCAAAAGTCATAGGTTTATCTGCATAATTGCAAGTTAAATCATAATCAGAATGTTCTGATGTTATTCTTTCAATCAAATCAAAAACAATATAAATAGGATTGTTTGTTGCAAAATTATATCCTAAATTAACTTCTTCCTCTCTTTGAGGAATTATATAATCATTTAAATATTTAATATTCATTTTATTTTATTTTATTAATAATCACCTGATGTTTTAGCAAAATCAATCCATTCATTTCCAATATCCAAAGGTCTTTTTTTATTTGATTTCTTTGGAGCATTTTCAGTTTTAACTTTAACTTTATATTTACTAGCTTCAAGACCGTGACATTCTATAAATTTTCCGTTAGATTTTTCAGCAAATTTTCTTGCATTATTTTCGTTATCAAAACGAATTGTTTTATTTTTAACTAACATATATTAATAATTTAAAATGAAATGTGTTAAACAAATTCCAATGGTTAATCCAACTAAAAACCAATTAACACATGAATTAAAATTCTTATATTTAAGAGCATCATTAATTAAATTTCTTTCGATAGTGAAATTAGATATTTCAAATAATTCTTTATCAAAATGTTTTTCAAGTAATTTTTGAATAAATTTTTCTTTATCTTCCATAATTATTTATTTTCCAATTGGTCAATACGATTTTTTAATTTATTATTTTCTTGTTCTAATAATTTAACTTTTTGCTCCAATTCATCATAATCAGCAGCAGTTTTACCAGTAGGAAAATATTTGTTAAAAATCTTTCCATATAAGTTACCTTTGTATTCCATGTTATTTTTTATTTAATTTATAAATATAATTCAATTAAAATTGAGAAAATAATTGCTTGCAATAAACCACAAAAAAGAAATCCATATGCGAAAAATTGCCAACTTCGGAATTTCATTGCTTTTATAATTGTTTCCTTAGTATCTTCAATTTCTTTAATATACATATCTTTTCTTGTTGAAAGATATTTAATTCCATATTGTTCGATTAGGAGTTGGTCAATAAATTTATCTTTATTTTTCATGTTACAAATTTAATAATTTATTTTTATATTTCCAAATAATTTTAATTAAACATAGCTAAGGGGCAACGCACAGCCCCACTACATTTATTTTGTTGGTTAATGTTTCCGTTTAAAGTGCGTTTGCTATGATTTTTTTTTTTAAGTAATAAAAACTAACTCTATCTCTTTTTAAGTTAGTTAATTCCGTAGATTAAGCTACATAAAACACAAAAACTTTCAAAAAGGTAAAAAATCAGAAGAATCTTTTTTTAATTCTTCTTCATATTTACACCAGTCTATAAAAGTTTCAAGAGAGTGCATTTTCGTATAATCTGTTACAATATCTTTTATATTTATTCTAAACCTGTTAATCAACCAATTAACTGCTGTATGCTTTGAGCAATTAAAAATCAATCTAGTTAAAGTTATAGAACTTCCACTTTGACCACAACTATAACATTTAAATAAGTTTGTATTTTTGTGGATAACAAATCCGTCACCATGACAGCAAGGTGAATTAATAAGTTTATTTTTATCTTTTTTATATTTATAGAATAAAGTTTTACTACACCTTAACTCACCTAATAATAAATTAAATACAATATTCAAAGGTACTTCTTTTACCACCTTATCCGAAACTTGTTTTAAAATATTATTTCTTTTTAACCTAAATTCATCAATTGTTTCCATACCTTAAATCTTTTTAAATCATTAAAGGTTATTAAGTTTGTTGTTTTATTTTTAATCTCTTGTAGTATTTCAAGTTCTTCATTATTAAACCTAAAAGCATATCTGGCTGTTCGTTCATCAATATAATTACCTGGTTTCCAAACACCATATGCTGAAATAACATAACTATTTTCTTCTGTTATATATATCATTACTTTAAAAAAGTTATAGTGAAATCATTATTTTAAGTAGGATTTATTGGATGATAAATAATTAACTTATTATTTATACTTGAACAAGATTGTTTTAATAAATATATTTTCATTTTATATTATTTTCCTCGGAATCATCATAATTTAATAACTTTCCGCTAACTTTAATTGGTTCAATATCTAAATCTGTTATAAATAACATATCTAAATCACCATAAAATTCTGAATTAATTATAGTGTTATTTTATCTTGATTGCAAGATATATAACATCTTTTAAAATTCTTGTTCAACATAATTCATTTTTAATTCATCTAAAATAAGGTTAAGTTGTACCTTATCAATATAATATTTTTCACCATTTCTCATTGTAACTAGTGAATAATAATCAACAAATACATTAGAAATTGGGGTATAAAACTTTTTTAAATCTAAAATAGATAAAATATATTTTAAGTTTATATAAACAATTTGATTATCATTATCAAAGTCAGATGTAGAAAGATTTTCTCCTGATTGAAAAAATTTTAATTTATACATATAATTTAAGTTTACTGTTATTTAATTTTATAATATACACTCTATAATTATCTTTAATCGTTCTAATATCAAAAATAAAACTATTATCAGAAATATTAAAAGATGAAATAACTTTCCATTCTTTACCAAAATGTGACAAGACATTATATCTCTTAACAATTTTAATTAATTCAGTTTCTATTTCAGTTTTATATTCAGTGAAACTTTCAAAAAATAATGAATTGAATAATTTTTCAATTTCATTATTAAGTAATTTAAATCTTTTTTCTCTCATTTTTATGTTATTCATTTTCATCAATCATATCTTCAGTTAAATATTCAATATCTTCAACTATTTTAGCTATTTTATAAATAAATTTTAGTTGTTCTTGATTAAACTGTAAAACATTATCATTTAATGGACCACCAATATTAGTAAATTTATAACGAATATGTTGTGAACTCTTTTTAATTTCGATTAATGACTCTTTATAATCTTCAATAGTTAATTGTTGTTTAGCAATTAATTTATCTTTTTTATAATCATTGTTAAGAACCTTAAGTACTTCTTTAAGTTCTGCAATTTCAAACTGAAATGCGTTTGTGTTTTTATTAAGTAATTCTCTATTAGAGATTTCTTCATTAATAATTTTTATTGCTTTTTCCATATTTATTATAATTAGTTAATATCAAAGAATTGTTTAGTGTTTTCAACTGTTCCATTTTTAATATAATTAGGGTAAACCACTTCGTTGAAATGATTTAATTGTTCTTTGTACCAATAATCACATTCTCTATTTAAAACAGATATAGCTTCTGAATGATTAAAACCTTCATCGTGTTCATTTTTCATTTTACTATCTAAATGTATATCAGCATAGTTATTTACTATCCATCTAGCAAATAAAAACATTTTAACCTCTTCCATAATTTAAATATTAGATATAAATTGTTTTGGGATAATCCAATATCCATTTAAAGGTGTACCAAAAACCTCAGTACAATCTTCTATTATTGTAGTTATATATTTAGCTCTAACCAACCTACCGTTAGGAGTTTTATATTTTCTTTTTGTTAATATAACTAATGATATATCGTTACCTAAAATATCAACTAAAAAAGGTTCACCGTAATTAACTAATTTATTTAATTGTATTTTAGATTTATCTAAATTAAAAAATTCAATATCATCCATTGTTTCAGCAGAAATTAACTTAGGGTTAATTGGAGTTCTATATGTTGTCTCAATATCATCTTTATTAAGTGATTTAAGATAATTTTCTAAACCTTTATAATCAATTTTATATTTTAATTTCATTAAACTTTTTTTATTGATTTATCTACCCAATTGAAAATAGTTGAATCACCTAATTGACCGTAAACTTCATTTATATTTTCCATAATTTTTATTTATTTAATATTTCAATAACTTTATTTGAGCATATTTCAGTTAATCCATAACCTTGAACAGAATCATGATGTGAATGATTATCAGATGTTTTAACAAAAAACACCATTTGATGTTCTAAGAAATCATCGACATCATCAATTATACAATAGTTAGTTATATTATTTTCTTTTATATATAATTCAATTTCATCACCTCTTGACACTAAATCATAATAAGGTACAATCCCTAAATCAACAACTTTATCTGCGGTTTTTGTCACACCAATTACTTTACCAGGTAAACCTCTATCATTCCACATATTAATCATAACTTCTAATCCACTCATTTTCCAAGTAGAAGATATAACTATATCTGCGTTTGTTTTATCAACAATTAATTTTAAATTATCAACAAAATGTTTATGAAATAATGCTCCGTACTTATCTCTACCTTGTGGAATAACATTAAGAACACCATCTATATCTAAAAAAAACACTTTATTCATTTTATTTTTATTGTTTCGGATTTATAACCTTCAGAAATTATTAATTGTTTTGCATGATATATTGTTTCAGCAATAATAATTTTTAAATATTTTTTATCAATATAAACTTTGAAATATCTCGTGTTATTTAATTTAAAGCAAAGATAAATAAATTATTTTAAATAAACAAATTCAATAAGATATTTCTTTGTTCGTTGGTTATATATTATCATTTTTCTCCAATTTATTTATTGTTTTATTGATATTGTTTTTAGCTTTTTGATATTCATTAATTGCATCAACTAGTTTATCCAAATCATCGGCAGATTTTTCTATAGATAACAAATAAGTTAAACTAAATGTTATTAATAATAAACCAATAGATGATAGAGTTATAAAAGGAATATTATTTTTAAATATTGAATATATTAACATAAATAATAAACCACAAAATCCACTTAATGTACCTAAAATAGATAATATAATCCAGTAATAATTTTTCATTTTTATAATTTTTTTAATGTTAATATTGAATAATAGAAGTAATTATAACCATCTTTATTATATGATGATTCGTGAATTTTAATCTGTATAACTTTATTAACCCTATCTATACGATATATAATAAATGGTTTTGCTGAACCACCCATTTGTTGATTAGTTGAATTTTGTCTTTCAATAATAGAGAACGTTTGAAACATTCCATTATCATAAGATGTCACATTATATGGGTTATCTGAATCATTATTTAAAATGAATAACATTTGTCTTTGAGAATATTCAATAAATTCCCAAGTTGTAACATCTTTAATAATTGTCTCGATATTAAATAAAGACCCTCCATACCGCATTGATGACACTTTCCTATTTGTTGAAAAATGTGAATATTTTGTTCTTTTACCAGTTTCTGATTCAATATATAACTCACCATCGGTTATAACCCACTGACCAATAATAGTTAAAGGTTCATCAGTTTGGACAACAGTTTGTTCATTTGAACGTATAGGTTCTTCTTTCTTACAAGAAACAAATAATACTAATAATAAAAGTAATTTTAAAATATTTTTCATATTGATTGGTTTAATTATATCACAAATATAATAAACTTTTTTTAAATAAAAAAATTATATTTAAAAAATATTATATTAGGTTCAATTTTTTGAACCATTTATTTAATCTATAGTCTTTAATATTATCAAAAATGCAATATAAGTTTAATAAATTATTGACAATCAATATATTAGTTTAGGTTCAATTTTTTGAACTGCGGTAATATTTTGTTATAAGCCATTTTAAGACAGCTTCACAATTATCAAATCTGCCTCTGACGGAATTTCAGACACTTTAATTCTGATTTCATTTCCCCATTGGTCGCCTGTTGTTTTTAAATCTACTTCAACACCATTTTGAATGTACTCAATGATGCGGTCAGTTTTTATATCTTCCAAATCATCACCACCGAGTTTGCCTTTAAAAAACTCACTTGTTTCTTTTGGAAATGATAAATCGTTTTCAATACAGAATTTAACTGCATTAAAGTGTTTTTGAAATTCTTTACTTTCTGTGCTTGAATAAGCTGTTACGTTTAATGATACTGACATTGTTTTGAAATTAAATTGTTACACCAAACCTGAATAAAAAACGGCTTATAACAGTGGTTTGGCAAAATACCGCCACAAGCCTTTGTACTATAATTCAACATTTGTGCAAGGCGGTACTTCGCCAAGCCACCAAACGTTAGGTGCAATGCTATGACTGCTCCGTATCATAATTTTCAACAAGCAATTTTCTTGGATGCCCACCTATTTTAGAAGCAACTATACCAAGTCGCTCCATTTCAACCATAAGCGATTCTGCCTTATTATAGCCAATAACTAATTTTCTTTGTAAAAGCGATGTGCTTCCTGTACCATTTTCAATAGTCAGTTTAATTGCTTGTTTTAATAATTCGTCCATTTTGTAAAGTTTTGTGAGAAACACTGCACCTAACAGCAGTTTGGCAAAATAGCCACAGATACTTCTCGGTTAATAATTAAATTTATGCAAGTGGCTACTTCGCCAAGCCACCAAACGTTATAAGCCATTTTAACCGACACGTATAACGACATAAGTACCATCAATTTTAAATTGACTGTCTTTTTTTAATCGGTCTTGTGTCCATTGGTCAAAATCTTTTTGATTTATAACTTCAACTCGATTTGCTTGTCCGTTAGTTTCCCATTCCGAGTGGTCGTGGTCGGCTAAATAAATTGGTGTTTTATCATCAATTCCTTTTAGTGCTTTTTTTAATTGTCCTACTGTTAACATTTTAATTAAGATTTGTGAAGAAAAACGGCTTATAACACTACCTACCCAAAAGCGGGGCATTGTGCTGTATTCGATTGTCTTCTTGTTTGGTTATTTATTGATTACTTGATTATTGTTACTATTCACTCCCCGCCTTCGGGTAGCTTCGTTCGTTATGCTCCATTGCTACCTGACCGCTTCGATTTGACATTTGTGTAAGTTTTTTGTTCTTTTTCCCATCGCTCAATTAAAAATCCGACAAGTCCAGAAATATTATCTTTACCAAATAAATCCCTTGACAAAGAACGAGCCTTCTCCTGTTGTTCAGGCGTAAGGCTTATCGTTACTTTTTTTGTATTGCTCATCCTAATACTTCTTGGGTTGTTGTCACTTTAATAACTATCTGTTTTCTGTTTCTCCAATACTCATCACTACCGTCATTTTTAGAACGGTTTTGATATTCAGTTTCAATCACTTTTCTTGCTTCTTCTTCGGTTTCAAAAGTGTCTGTGTGATACATTCCCCAATTTGCATCAGCAATTTTAAAGTAAGTTCTTGTTCCGTTATTGTTAAAATTATTTTCCATAGTTTTTAAATTTACATTGTAGCTTCATTGCTAACAACACCACAAAGATAAGTATTTATTTTGTATTTACAAACTATTTATTGAAAATATTTTTTCCTACCCACAAAAAAGAACAAAAAACCTTGCTCCGATTGATATTTAGTGCTGAAAAACCGCAACGAGAGCATAACACACGCTTAGCAAAAGTGGCGGTGCAGTACTCTACTCGACATTTACTGCTATATTCAACATTCGTTCTCCGCATTGGCATTTGTGGTGAAAATCGCCACAAATGCCAAGCGTGGAAACGTTAGCACCAATGTTAAGGATATTCCTCGACATTAAACATATACATCGGAATTAAACGACAACTCACTAAATGTTCTCGTAAAACATCAGGATGAAATATAGTTGCTATTTTCTCGTCTAATTCTATTGAATAAATAAACCTACCATAATCTCTTGCAATATTCTTATCAACCGAAAAGAAAGTACCAGATGCCATGTTGTTGTCGTTAATCCTAATTGGACTACCGTGATACAAAACACTGGTGCTAACATCGGTTTTGTGCAAGTGGGGGTTCAGTTTAAAATCAATCATTTGTTCTTTTAGTTAAGTTTAGTGGTGGGTTGAAACTTTCGCGCTTTAATGCCCCACCTGCACAAAGCCGCAACACGTTATAAGTCAGTTTGCTTGTTGTGTTCTTTATCATAATGCTCATACAAACTTAACCTATCTCCAAACGGTTTTCCACATACTTTACATTCGCAAACCGAACTTATAACAGCAGGTTGGCGAAATTGGTCAGCAAACTCCTGGGCAATCAACTTCACCTTATCTCTTGCGTATAAGCCATTGTGTTCTTCATCTGGTATTGTTGGATACCATTCGTCTAATATTTCGTCTATTGTTTTCATATTTTAGTTTTAGTTAAACCAACTTCGCCAACCTGCAAATCGTTATAAGCAATAAAATTACTTAGCATCTCGTTCCATTTGTCTACCTATTTCAATTCCAATCTCTATTAATTCATCCAAATCTCTACCTATAATTAAGTCCTCTGGATAATCGCAATTAGCTTCGTTATTCCATTCTCCGTACACCTTACCGTTATAAACGATTTGTATGTATCTCTGCTCTGTTCCTGTTTGTTCCTTTGCAATAAATTCTACTTTCATAAGTCGTAATTTTACAGCTTATAACAGCGTATATACAAGATACGCCTACAAGCATTTGTTTATAATTTAAAGTTTCGTTAAGGCGTACCTCGTATATACGCAAAACGTTATATGCAATGCTACGTTTGTGCTTCGTATTAAGTTTTGTGATTATAATCTTTTTGTTTTATTTTTCCTCACACCACACAGAATTAAGAAATAATTTTAATTTGATTTGATTTTAATACAACATATACATTGGATAATTTTGCATCTTTACCATATCCAACACCATCATGCACATTTTTAATAATAACACCATCAAACCCATATTTAATTGCTATTTGCGGTGTTGTATTTGTTGTTATTCTATCAACACCACGTTTTAATAAATCCTTAATAGCATTTTCACTATTTTCTATACCTTTAGTTGAAATGTAATCCCATGATTCAAAATTGGCATCCACAATTAAAGGGTTCTCTATTTTAAGATATACTTCATATATCGTTTTTTCACTATTTATTTTTTTAGACCGATGTGCTGCATATTTGTCAGCAAGATTAATGTCAGTTGTAAAATATACATATTGATTTTCACCAGTTCTAAATGTATCAAATTTCGCATTAGAACCATGATACACTATTAAAGGATTTCCATTTTTATCAACGACTTTGCTATTACCAAACCACTTCAATAAATCATCATTCATATTGGTTTCAATATGTTGTTCATTCAAATATTCACGTATAGTCGTTGCAATAAATTTTCTTAATTCCATATTATTAAATAGATTATTTCTATATATAAATATTCAAAATTTAATTTCCTTCCCACAAAAATAAAACAAAAAGCATCATCTCTCGTATCAAAGTTTGTAGGTTAAATCCGCACTGCATATAACAAGCAATATAAAACAGTTGCTATCAGGCTTATTACTAAAATTGAAACGTCTTATAAGGCAACCGTTTCATATTGCCGTCCGTTAGCAGTAATACTATTTTCCGTGCTTTTCTTCGGCTTTAATAGCTTCATATAGTTTATTTAACTCATAAGTAGTCAAATCACACATTCTACGTTCGCCATACATAGCTATAAAATCTTCCATATTATCATCTTTCCATTCTAACAAGAAATAATATTTTTCTGATGGTATTCCCATGAAAAATTCCCTTTTCTGCTTCTTCCATAGTTGGATATGGTTTATTTGATACATAAACTTGTTTTGTTGTAATGTCAATATGAACATTTACAAATCCATTTTCGGTTTCTCTTTTAGTTTCCATTTTATTAAATTTATTTATTAGTAATTTTTCATTAAGTTAAAACGTTGTATCTTTCCATTTACACTTATCCAATCCATATTCTCGTTATTAAATTCCACCAAAAACTTTTTTTACTTCGTTCCTTATCTCTTTCTTTTTCCAATAAATCTATATATTCTATAACTTTTATCACGTCATCAACTTCACCCACTAATACACCACTACCACTTATGTTTTTGTAAACATTATAACTACATTTTACATTATTTAAAGAACAAAAGTTTTTTACCTTCTCTTTAAATTCATCTCTTATATTAATTCCTTGTTGAATCATTTTTAGTTTTTATCATTAAAAAAACAAATATATAAATAATTGACTAAATAAACAAAAAATTATAACTATTTATATATAAAAACATATTATGAAAACAAAAAAGATAACATTAAACGAATTGCGTGAAGTGGTTAAGGAGTTAATAAGAGAATATGATGTTGAATCGTTTAAACATAAATATAATAAATTACCGACAAATAGAAAAGATAAAATTAGTGATTTTTTAACAAAAAGACAAGTTAGGGATGGTTATGCTTTAGTTGATAAAACAGAAAATGTTAACTTATTTTTTACTAAAGAAGATATTGGGTTATCTCAATTAACCCTTAGAAATATAGATAGAGTTAATATAAATGATATTTTACCAAATATAGGTAAAATGATAAATATATTAAAAAACAATTCATTATCAACTGGGGAATTAGAGATAAATAAAGAGTTTAATGTTAGTGTATCGGATTTAGTAGATTTAAGTAAGAAACCTTATGACTTGAAAGATGATATAAAAGTTAAAGGTGGTTTAAGTATTAATAATCTATTATTAAACGATGGGGATAAAGGTTATAGCTGTAGAGGGGTATATTCTGGTGTACTAAAAAAGTTAGATGATTCTTATTCACCACCATTTAATTTGGTTATAGATTCTATAAATATCACTAGCAATTCTTTTGAAGGTTATTTCACCCCTATAGACAATAAAACCGCTATTTTCTTAAAGAAAAAGATAGAAGAAGAATTAATTAAACGTTATAAATACAATATGGGTAAAACCGTTTTTATTAAAAATGTAACAGTAGATAAAAACGCTTTCTATAAATAATTAAAACAAATGGTTTAAAATTTATTATATATCTAAACTATTAGTTTGTTTACATAATAAATTTTAAACTTATAATGGTGAAGTTTTAGTGGTTTTAGAAACCATTTTCCTATCTGACCAATTAGTTTTAGATTGAATCATATTTCTAATAACCATTCTCTGTTTCCCTTCTGGTTCACCCCAAAACATTATTTTATAAGGGTTTGATATACCTTCCCTTTTATAAACCCATTCTCTAAATTTTTCATGAACCCTTTGTGCATCATAAGGGTTTTTTGTTGTAACCACATCAATATTATCGATATTATCAAAATCATTTTCTGAGTCATGATGTATAACAACATTGTTATTATATGTGTATACCGATTTAATCACTTCGTCATTATTAATATTTCTTAATAGATAACCATAATATAAATTAGCTATACTGAATCTAATATGTTTTCTATCATAAGGAAATAAAGTAAAAAATTCCTCATATTTATGTTTCTTTCTTGCAAGAACCAAAAACTTATTCCTAATTAATTCTTCTTCATATGGTCGCCCATATTCATCTGTTAAAATTCTTTTTTTATCAACAGTTCTATTAAATCTCTTAGCTAAAACTAATTCATATAGAACTGGTTGTATAAACCCTTCGTTAATATACTTTCTATCTAAATCAATATTTTCATTACGCCATTTAATTAACTTATGAAAACGTTTATACGTTCTTAATAAATCATAATCTTTATGTATACAATGTAATATTCTACCATTACGCATAATGAATAAAAAATATTGATAAACCTTAGCGAATTTGGTTTTCAATATCATATTAATATCATCTTCAGATAATTGCCCATAAGATGATAAACCTATAGTCTTAAGATAAGTATTAACTTTATCTAAATCTTTCTTTTTTAATTTTCTTGCAATCTTCTTATCTATCATTCCTCTTTAATTTATTGCAAATATATTAAATTTTTTTTAATTTTTCAAAATAAAAAACACCTTCAAACGGTTTATCTATTCTTATATCAAAATAACTAGCTACTTTATGTAAATATAACATTCGTTTTTTTGTTGTTGGACTATTAGTTTTTTTTGGAAACTTAGCTAACCTTATGTGTAGTTTAGCTAAGTACCAATTTCTAAATTCCTCTAAACTTAATCCTCTTTTATAATGATTAATAATTCTCTGAACAGGAATTAAATTATCTATATGATTTTTATGATGATAATATATTCCTTTTTCTTCTCTAAAATTATTATCTTTTAACCAAACAGAAGAACTTTTAGGAATAATATGTTCAACTTGCCAATCATCTTCCAATAATGTTCCTGAATATGCACACTTATTATCAAATTTAAGTTTAACTTCTTCTCTATTAATTTTCATTATTATGGAATGTATAGATTAGTTGGGTTATCTTTTTGGATATCTAAACATATATCAACATGGTTTTTTAAATTATTATTAAATTCCAAAACATTAAAAGGTTTTGTAATTAAATGTAAACCAGTTTTGCTTGGGATTTTAGTTATTAATTTATCACCAATTGGTTCAACAGATTGAAAAGATTCAATAATTAAATCAATATAAGGTAGTTCATCTTTATCGATATCAATAATCCATGTTTTATTTTTATCATTATGACCTAAACCGCAAGCTCTATCATATGATTTATTAATAAAGGAATATTCTTTATTGCTCATTGAATTTGCTATATTTTGCAAAGTTTTAAATGCTACTTTTTCAAAACTTCTTTTATTCAATCTTATCGATGCACGAGCATTAAACATATAACATAAATCTTTAATTTCTTGATATCTTAATTCAAGATGTTCAATTGATTTAATATAATAATTTTTAATCACTCTTGAATTTGAACCGAGTTGAGGATTTTCTTTTTTCCTTTGCAAAATTTGTAGGTAATAAAAATCATCATCTGATTTAAATTCTAATAAAGGTTTTATTATTTCAATATTATCAATCATGTTAGTTATATTTTATAATTCAAAATTAATCAATTTTTCTCTAACCTCCAAAAGTTTATTAATTTTTTCTTCTGTTTTACCATCAAGATTTTTAAACATATTAATTGCAAAATTTAAACATATTTCGATATCCTCTTTTGTGTTTTCAGATTTATCAAACTTTTCTTTTAAATAAGTAATAATAGTTTTATCAGTGAATTTATTTATATTATCTTTTAATTCAATCCAAAAACTTTTAGGTAAATGAATATTATCTACTTTTAATGCTTCAGAAAATAAAGGTGCAATTTCTTTTGGTGAATAACCAGCTAATCCACAACCAATTGGTGTTACCAAATATGTAAATTCAGGTGTTATTTTTGCATAATCAATAAATGTTTTAATATACGCTTCAATTTCGTTTATCGATAAAGCATTTTTAATATAAGCATCTTTTGTTGGAATAGCATATGTATTCCCTTGTCTACCTATTGGATTACCTTTTTCTGCACCAAATTCTATTGCTTTTTTTGCTGCACCTGCTCCATGTACACCAATTAAATTTGAGCCGAAAACAAATATTTCATTATCTTTTAATTCAGTAATATTTTCTGGCGTGGTTCTTCTTTTCATGTTATAATATATTTAATTTCGCACAATAAAGTTAATAACTTTATTAATCTTTTTTTACTTTATTATTCTGATTTTCAAATAGAAAACTATTGTTAATATATGGATTTCCAATATGAATAAAATTATTTAATTTTAAAACATAATCATTATAGGTTTTATCGTAATCAATATTGATTTCATCATTTAATATATAACCTTTTGATTCAGTGTATAATAGTTTTCTAAAATTATTATCACCCATTAAAATATATACTTCAGATTTATTGCCATATATTTTTTCGTGAGTTGAAAAAACATCACCTTCGTAATATTTTTTATCATCAACTTTAGCACAAAAATCTAAAACCACATAAGTCTCATAGCCTGGTGTTTGAATTAAATTTGAATAAGTTATTATATCATTTTCGTCATATAAATCCAATTCAATAGTATTAATAACCTCATTGATTGTATAAACGATTTTAACTAACTTTTTTTTATTAACCCTAAATGATTTTTTAAGATTGGTTGAATATATATCATCAGATAATTTGTTTAACAAAGGAATAATTTCTATTAATAATTCATGATTATCTTTTAACCTTAAACAATTAGGGAAATCGTTAACTAATCTAACTATTTTATCTATTTTATCACTATTAAAATTATATCTATGCTTAAGATAAAAATGTAATCTGTCTTTAGTGAAAAAATGTTTGTTGTTTAAGAAATTTCCGTACTCTTCAATATTTAACATATATTTTTTTATAATAATTCTTTATTAATTTCTAATTTAAACAAATCTTTATTTAGTGCGGTGTAAATATTATTGCAAATAATAAATCCGTAGTCAGTCCTATAAATCCTTAGATATTTTAAGTTCCAATTGTCATATTTTTTATCAACACTTTTAAATGATAAAAATCTCCAATGTTTTTCTCCTCCACTTTCAATGTATAACTTATTAATAATATCTTTTAATTCATCTAAACTAAAAAAGAATCTATCTTTATATTTTAATAAAGTTTCTATATCTTTATGTGGAGTTTCTTCGTAATAATATCCACAAGAAAAATCCCTTGTGTCAATATTAAACCTATTATTTTTAGTGCAATTCCAATCAATTAATCGAAAATTAATCCATTCATCTCTTTCTTCCATGATTTAAATAGAGTTTAATAATTTTGTAATTTCAATATTAGTTTTATCGATAAGTTCCTTTCCAGCTTTAAAAGTTAATTCATTATCAATATCTTTTAATATTTCAATTGAAATTTCTTTTTTATAATTCAATAATTTATTTAAACTATTAATGGTTATATCAACATTTAAATTAGCATCTTTTCTTAATTGAGCGACAATATACTCTTTGGATGAAAAATATTCATCAACTGTTGGTCCAATTTTATCAAACGACTCACTTTTATTCCAATCAGATAAAATTTTTTCTCTTGGTGTGTTTTTAAAATATTGTTCTAATTCTTTGTAAATATTTTCCATAATTTATTATTTAAGACAAATATAATAAATGTTTTTGGATTAACCAAATCTATTTATAATTAATATAGCTATGGTAATCGGAAAGAAAGTGATATAACCAGTTAAACCAAATATAATAAGTAAATAGAATCCAGTTTCAAATCCATTTTTATCTCTTTTAACAAAAGAATATATTAAAACAAGAATAGCTAAAACCAGACCGATAATCCAACCTATAAACATTATCGTAACTATTAAACTCTCCATATGTAAAATATTATTTTATTTTATTATTAAATCTTTGTATGTAATTAATATAAGGTAGGAAATAATCACTTATATAATCATTTTTAATTTTATAATTAAGACCATCTTCAATTATTTTATTAAAGATTAATTTAAAATCAACTTCTTTAGTACTTTCATTTCCAATAATATTATTATAATTATTTAATGCATATTCAGTTAATAATGGTTTCTTTAAATCAATTATAATTTCATTAATAAGATATAAATCATCACCTTGCACACCTTTTGTTTTTCCATTAATAATATTATCAAGGACTTTACTAGGTTGTTGTTTATTAATCTTTCTTTGTTCTTGTAATTCAGTACATCTTGTAATCACAAAACACATATATATATCTTGATTGATTATCTCTGGAACAAATTCAATTAATTTGTTTTCAGATAAACCAGCAACACCTTTTATATTATCAGATGTGTCCCCACATAATATCTTAATCAATTTAACATTTGAATAATGGTATCCAAATATATCTTTAAAGTTGTTTTTATTAAGATAAACTTTTTTGTTTAAAAGATATAATATTACGTCATCTTGAATATGTTGTGATATATCCATATCATTGGTGCAAATAACAATTTCTTCATTATCTTCTTTATTTAAAACATAGTAAGAAATTAAATCATCTGATTCAACAACATCATCAGTTATTTGCGGAATATTTAACAAATCCAAATATTGTGTTACTTTAATCTTTTGCATTAACAAAGATTCATCGTCTGGCATTGAACCATCAATATAATTCTTATTTCGGTTTGCTTTATATTCAGAATAATAATCATATCTTAATTTACCCGATAATTTACCATCCCAAAATATGTAAATCTTTGTAAATACATTTTCATTAAGAAGTTTTCTCAATGTGGTTAAGAATTGATATATTCCACCAATATGTTCACCATCAAGATTATATTCATCTTTAGCACCATGATATGAGTTTTTTAATAACCCATTGGCATCAACCAATAATGTCTTGTATTTTTCTTGTCTAATAACACCTTTTCTTGGTGGAGCAAATCTTTTCATGTTGCAAATATATAAATAAATTTTTAAAATTAAGTTAAAATGTTATTATTAGTTATATACAACATTTTAATTATATTTTTAATAAGTTTAAATATGATAAATTTTTTTTATAAAAATCATACAATTCTTCATCAGTTTCAAACTGAATAACTTCATTGGTTCTACATGATAAACAAATAGTTATATAAGGTTTATTATAAACTTTATTATCTCTAATAAATTGAGAATCTAACTGTACTGGTAAATAATTTCCATAATAAGTAGAATAATATCCTTCGTCTTGAATAGTTAAACCAAGAAAAGTTTTTTTGTGATAAAATTCATAATTATCATTAACCTTTGTTTCATTAATAATAATTCTAGTTATTTGTTGTTTATTAATTTCTTTTTTCATTTTTTTTACCAAATTTTAATCGATGGTGTTAAAGTACCATATTTAGTTTTTTCGGAATTATAATCATAATAACCGAACGTTATATTTAAATTATTTTTTTTAGCAAAATCAATAATAAATTCCATATGTAGAATCGTTATATTCCCAGAAGAATATTGAGATATTGGAAATAAATGAAATCTATTTTTATCATATTTATCTTCTTCAAAAAACCAAGTGACTACATATCCATTTATTCTACTAATTATTGAACTATTTAATGATTCAACTAATTTTAAAACTGATTTTTCATTATGTGTTTTCTTAGTTTTTTTAATAACTAATTTATTAGTAGAATTTAACAATTTATGTTCATTAATTAGTTTACCTTTAAACGATTCAAATTGAATGTTAGAATAACAAGGTAGTATATTTTTAACATCATCTATCAGTACATAAGGTGAATCAACTAAATCATTTATGTTATAATCTTCAACTATTTTATAGTTAAGATATAATAAATGTTCAATGGTTTTTTTATTTATTTTAGTTAACTTAAACATATATTTTTTAAAAAAAAATTAATCCCAAAAATTTTCAATATAATTATCAATCATTTTCCAAAGCAATCTTTTAGCTTTATTCTCTTTATATTTAATGATATCCATTGTTTTACGATAATCAGTACGTATAACATCAATTAACTCTTTATCTTCCAATAGTTCATAATTTAATTTAAGAGTATATTTATCAGAATCATCAAATCTTTCAAATTTAATATCAAATAATTCCTTACCATATGTGGTGTGTAATATTTTAGTGTATTTATCTGAATAATATTCACTATAATAACATATGTCTATTAATTTAATAATTGTATTTAATTTCCCAACATGATATTCTGTTGTTTCAAACATATCATTTTTTTCTAAAGTATTTCTAAGTTCAATCAATGATTGTTTAAATATTTGAACGGAATAAGAATAGTCAAACGTTTCTGATTTCCAAATAATTTTGGACCATTTTAGTACTCTGTAAATTTTTATGAAAAATCTTTTAATTCTGTACCACATATTATTTATTATTATAGTTTTTAACAATTTCAGATAATCGATTCTTTATTAATAAATCAACTTCAATTGTTGATTCATTATTATTTAACAATATATTTTTTCTTTTATTATATTCATTGATTAAAGCATCATTTTTAATTGCTTCGCACATTAATTGTTTATTATCTCTAAGCATTTCCTAATAAAATTTAATATATGAACTATCCTTATTCTTTATAAGAACGAAATCTTTTGTTCTTCTTAATATAACCTGGTGATTTAAAACTTTACTTTGAAATAAAGCACCTTGTTTAATATTATTTTCATCAACCAAATCTGTGTTTAATGTGATAAAAGCAATGAAAGGTAAATCAGAAAATGTTGGTAAAACAAAATAATGAATTAATTTATTTTCTGAAACCACCTCAAAACTAACCACATCATCATTAAATTTACTTAAAAATAGGACAGTTTTTGCTGATTTATAAGTTATTACACCAAACTTATCTTTAACTTCAATTGAATCCGAATGTACTATTTCATATTCAAAATTATGTTTAGGATTAGTTAAAGCACTATTATGTTGAGCATATATAATAGTATTAATATTTAAAAATAAAAATATTATTAGCAACCTACTTTTCATTTTATTTATTGTATTTAGCATATCTCATTATTCTTAAAGCTTTGTATAATTCGGTTCTGATAGTTTCTCTTGATACACCTATTTCATCTTCAATCGAATATATTGTTTTCTCAGTACACCCATCAAGACCAAAATAATGTTTAATTATTTCTTTTTGTCTTAAAGATAATTTATTTAACAAAGAATTAAGTTGACTATATTCATGTTCTTTTTCAAGATAATAATCAGGACTTAAAGTATCATTATCACATTTTAATCTTGCTGATTCACTATCTTCAAAATCATCATGTTTAACATCTAAATAAGTTACGTGGTTATTATATAATGACATGGTTGGTGTTAATATATCTTCTGATATATTAAATTCTTTCGCCACATCTTTAATATCTGGATGGTATTCATTGTCATTGAGAAAATTATTTATATATCTATTAACCTTAACCATAGTATTAACCGTACCTTGCGATGGTTTAACAATATAGTCGTTGGTAATATGGGTTAATATTTCATTTTTTAAATGCCATACAGCGTAAGAAATAAATTTAAATCCTTTTGTATAATCAAATTTCTTTGCAGCTTCAAATAATCCTATATTAGCGACATTAACTAATTCGTCCAGGTCATATCTGCTACCAGAGTATTGTTTAGCTACACTAATAGCAAATCTAAGATTATGTTTAACCATTTTATCAATTGATTTTTGACAATTTTCATCTTTTATTTTTCTTGCCAATTCAATTTCTTCATCATTAGTTAATAATCTATATTTATTAGCTTCTCTAATATGATTAGTTAATGATATTGAATCAATATTAGTTAATTGTTTAATCGTTTTTAAGTCGTATAACATTTAGTCGAATTTAAATTTATTTAATTTTTATTTGAATTTATTGTATTCTTTTTTCAAAAAAGGTAATAATGGTTCATAATCATCCTCATCTTCAATCCATTCACGTTCATCATCTGAATCTGTCCATAATAACATTCCGTTAATTTTAACTTGATAATTAAATCCGTCAGTTTCTAATGTAAATAAAATCTCGTGAACTACTCCGACCCTAAAGGGTATGGAGCTTCGTGAACAAAGCTTGTACTACAGTACTACTTTAGCGTTCACAGGATTGAACCTAATCCCATAATCTCTTATATTTAGAGCAGCATTTACATCTCTATCAATTTCTTCTTTGCAATTAGCACAAACCCAAACTCTATCTGAAAGTTTTAACTCTTTATTTATATGACCACAGCAATTACATCTTTTTGACGATGGTTCAAACCTACCTATTTGAATGTAATTTTTACCTTTCCATTCACATTTGTAAAGTAATTGATTATTTAACATGCTCCAACCTTGTTCTCCAATAGAACGTGCAAGTTTATGATTTTTCATCATCCAAGCAACATTTAAATCTTCCATACAAATTGTATCAAAGTTTTCAGTTAAGTAATAACTAATTTTATTTGTATAATCAAATCTTTGATTAGTTATTTTCTCGTGAATAGATGCAACAACTAATCGTTGTTTTTCTCTATTCTTTGAACCTTTTTTACACCTTTGTAATTTGCGTTGTTCAATTCTTAATTGTTTTAACTTTTTGGTTAGATGTTTTTGATTTTCAAACACTTTACCATTTGATAATATTGCAAAATTTTTAATTCCTAAATCAACACCAACTGATGTTTCTAATTTAATTCCTTTCTTTTTTGGAAGACTTAATTTAGTGTCACACAAGATTGAAACAAAATATCTTCCAGTAGGTGTTTTACTTACCGTTACTGTTTTAATTTCACCTAATATTTCTCTATGGTCATCAAAATCAACCCAACCAATTTTAGGTAAAAAGATTTTACCATTATTTACTTTAACACCTTGCGGATATTGAAATGATTGATTTCGTGATTTTTTCTTAAAATTAGGGAATTTAGCTCTTTTCTTAAAGAAATTCGTGAATGCATTATCCAAGTTTCGTAATGACATTTGGAGTGTTTGTGAATGAACATCTTTCAACCAAACATATTCTTCTTGTTTTTTAAGTTCAGTAACTTTATTAATTAATTCAAAACAGTTTATATTAATTTTATCATTTGCATATGCTTTTGATTTTTCATTTAAACCCCAATTGTAAACAAAACGAACACAACCGAAAGTTTGATTTAACTTTTGTTGTTGCTCCGCAGTAGGAAAAAGTTCATATTTAAATGCTTTCAAAATCATATAATACAAATATAATAATAAATATATAAAAAAACAAGAAAGTTTATAGAAAATGTTGTATCTTTGTAAAAATAATTTAATTATGGGTAAGTATCACAAAAAATCACACTGTAAATAAATGATAAACCCTTTATATTCATTTAATCATTTGTTGTTTACAAAGTTCTTTAATATCTAAATCTTTAACATAATGATTAATAACATCTTCACTAATCTTAATATTAGTTTTTTTAAATGCACGTTTAAGTTCTAGTTCACTTTTGACTTGTATTATCGAATTAAATAATTTATCAGTATCTAAATTTTCCATATATTTTTTATTTAATTAGGTTTCCTTAAAGCATTCTACTTCTAGCACCGAGAAATTGTATCTAACTTAGCCCATATTCACCGCTATTCGGGTACTTTAATTAACCTATTATTTAGTTATACACAAAGATAATAATAAATTATTAATTATCCAAATATTTCTTTAATTTATTTTTCTCATCATCAATAATAAAGTTTATTTTTATTTTAACATATAAATCACCAATATGACCACTGTTAGTTATATAACCTTTTTTTGTTAATCTTAATTCATTTGAATAGTTATAATCTTTTTTTAATTTAATTTGAACTTTAGATTTATCCAAACAATCTATTTCAATTGTTTCTTGATTTAATATATCAGTATACTCAACTTCTTTAACAATATGTAAATCATTATTAACTACCTTAATATTATTGTCATTAATATTAATTCTGATATTTAAATCCGCATATATATCTTCAGTAATATAATCTCCTTGACTTTCTAAACTAATAATTTGTCCTGGAGTTAACCCTCTTGGGATATTAATATTTAATGATTTTTGATTAATGTGATAACCTAATCCGTTACATGATTTACAATGTTCAACGACTTTATAACCAGTACCTTGACAAGTATAACAATCCTCTTCAATTTGTAATCTTCCGAAAGCAGTGTTTCTTATATTAGTTACCTTTCCATGACCACCACAAGTTTTACAAGTTTCAACTTTAGTATGACCTTTACCATCACATGTATCACATTTTATTTTACAATCGTAAGTAATCGTTTTGTTAACTCCAAGATATAATTCATCAATACTTAAATATATATCAACTATTTTATTTTTGTAATGTGCTTTGATATATTGTTTACGTTGCATATCACGCATTGCTGAATATTGCTCTTGTATTTTATCATAATAATCAGTTTGAGGATTGTCGTATTGTTTCCTCTTATTATCATCTGATAATACTTGATAAGCTTCGTTTATTTCTTTAAACTTATTTTCATCCCCACCTTTGTCAGGATGGTGTTCTTTAGATAATTTTCTGTAAGCTTTTTTTATTTCATCTTTTGATGCGGTTTTATCTAAACCAAGAATTTTGTAATAATCCTTCATAATTTAAAAACTTATATTAATTATAAAACTTGTTGTAAACCTTTTAATGTTATTTCAGCGTGTTCAGGTGTTAAAGCTAAAGGAATACCTTTTAGAACGCAAGCTCTAATAAGTGATTCAATATCGGCATCATGTGGGTGTGCTGATTTAACATCAATAAAGAAAAATACTGCAATAATTTTTCCATCCAAAACTCTACTAGCAATATCTATATCACCACCGTCATGTCCTGAACGATATTTTTTAAATATTTTAAAACCTGAATCTTCTAATCTGTCACCAGTTGAACCCGTGGTAACTATATTGTAACCTAAAGTTTCAATTAATTCTTTGTTCTTCATTGCAAAAGAAACAATTTGAGCTTTCTTTTGGTTATGCGCAATAAACGCAATTCTTTTATTATTCATTTTATTCCCCTAAAAATTTTAAACCTTTTTTTAATAAATCGTGCGCTTTGCAATTCTCTAAATAATTTATTTCACTTTCTTGAACGGCAGTTTCAATTTGATATTTTAGCAATTTTGTCGCATAACTAATCATCGATTCTTTTTCATCTTCTCCACAAGCATCGCCAGATTCTGTAGTTAAAGCAAAACTTAATAACCTTAACGCAAATGTTTTATCTTTTACTATTCTATTGTCTATTATTGGATTTTCCATATGTTTTATTTAACGAATGCAAATATAATAAATGTTTTTGGATTAACCAAATATTTTTATAATTCTTTTAAAGATTTTATTCTTTTAAATCCGACATCATATCTTTGATTATGTGGCGCATCAAATAAAAAACAACATATACCATTTTTATTTAATTCAATAAAATTTTCATATCTATCATCAACAAATATATCCAAATTTAATTGTTTAGCTACATCAACTTTAGATTCATTAAATCCAATTGAATAAACAGGTACTGCTGGGAAATTATTAATTTGCAACCATTCTTCAGTCCATTCTTTAGGGATATTTCTGCTTGTTATATAACATGTAGGTTCAAACGGTAAATCTTCAGGTTTTGTTTTAACAGGAATTGATAACCAAAACTCTTTATTATCTTTCAATAATTCAAATTTCTCTTTAATATCTTTATCAAAATTCCAAAAGTTTGGTGTTTCTAAATTATGATAATCACACCAATGTTTAACCCAATCAGCAATAACTTCGTCAATATCCAAACCAATTCTTCTTTGTTGGTAATTAATATTAAATCGGTCATCACCTTGTGGAAATATTTTATAATACTCTAATAACATTAAAGTATTACAAGCTAAATGTGCTACATGTAATAATCCACTTTCAGAATCAAAATCTTCACACCTTTTAAACGCTTGGTAATGTCTTTCCAATGATGCAGTCATGTTGGACCATTTCATCCCTTTCTTCCAATTATAATCACCATACTTTTCAGCACCAAATGTTAATACTTTTGATACTTCCTGCAAAGCATATGGTGGTAATAAATCAAATCTTAATTTACCTTGATTAAAACGTTTTCCTTTAAATTTTTCTTCCATATTATTAATTTAAATCAATTATTTCACCATTAATTGTTCGATATCTAAATTTGTACATTCTTGTTATGTTTTGTACTAAAAATTTATCTTTATAAATCTTTTCATTTTTAACACAATGAAAAATATCATTTAATTCCGCTTTACCAAAATCATGACTATTTCCGAAAAAGGTAAAGGTAAAATTGTTAATATCTAAGTGAAACCAACCGCCACCAATAATATTATTAACATCTCTAGCTAATTGTTTGTGATAAGTACATTTACTTAATATTAAACATTTACCTTCGTTTTCGATTTCTTCAATAATAAACTTTGGATATGCTTCCATAATTATTTATTTAAACGTTCATTAATTCTTTTTCTAATTATTTCTCTATCTTTATCTGTTGGAACATAGTCATTATATAATTCTATCGGCAAATCATCAAATGATTCAATATAATTTGTTATTTTAAACCCTCTTTTAATTGATTCGTTATATAACTCAACATATCTTTTTTTAAGATAAAATAATTTATTATAAAAGAATTTAACATGTCCAGTTCCTAAAGTAAATTCATTAGGTAAACCGTTTAAATTATATTTACCTTTTTTTATGCAGTTAGGGATTCTTTTTAATTCTCTATGTTCAGCTAACAAATGTTTATTTGTTAATTCTTCAACTGGGATTCCGCAATTTACTCTTGTCATTTTTTATATTTTTTACAAATATAATAAAAATATTTATTTACTCAAAATATATGGGAAATTTAAATCAAAAACTTTATTAATAATATCTTTAGGTATTTTATATTCTTGAAACGTTCCATCATCTTTTAACAGAACTATAACTGCACCCAAGAATTTTATATTTTCATATTTAGTACCTTTTAGCATATTCAATAGTAGTCTAACATATAAAGGTAATTGTAAATAATAATGACTTAAAGATGTATCATGATATTTCTCAAATGGAGCTAACATTTGTTTAGTATACCAATGGACTTCAAAATTCTTTGGTTGATTTGTTTTCCAGTCGGTACATATCAAACCTAAATTACCATTATTATTATATAACCAAACTTTATCAGGTTGACCTGTGTAACCTAATTCAGGACTACCAAGAACCATTTCAGTATCTAATAAAACAATATTTCTATCATGCATTAAACTAATAAAGTCATAACCAGCATTAATCATATTATTTGAAGAATAAATCTGATTATCATCACATTCAAATATTGGTTTTCTTACATCTTTATAACTTCCATATAATGAAACCAAATGTTGTTCTAACAAATAATGAACTCTACTACCCATATTGGTTGAATACTCACCAGCCATACGCCATTCTTCAAGCAGTCTCTGTTGTTCAATTAAATCACCTTTAGCCTTTCGTAATGATATTTCTTGTTCAGGGAATGGAATATAAAAATTCTTTAATACTTTAGAAACCGAAGGGTAATTATCTTTAATATTACCATTTAAATCTGACATATAATAAGTATGTGTATCTTCAATAAATGATAAATTAATTGATTTTCTTTTTATAACTAAAATATCAATAATTTCTTTTCTAATAATATGTAAATCCATTAAATTTTAATTGTATGGTTAAGTGGTTGTTAATTAATTAATTATATTTTTTATACAATTAAACCTTCGTAAATATTGATGTTATAAGTAATATTATTTTTGTTTTGGGTTTCTTATTTTCCAAAACTCAATAGCGTCCTTATACTCAAAAAACTCATGAAGTTCATAATACCTTTCGCCATTTTCTTCATAAGCAAAGTCCCATACTTCCCATTTGTTTGTTTTTTCGTTTTTTGTTGGTCTTTGACAATCCATAATTTAATTTTTTAATCGGTAAAACAAAAATAATACATACTTATAACAGCGTATAAAAAACATTAAAACGATTTTATATACCCAACCGTTATGTACTATTTTAGGACAGCTCCGCAACAACGAACAATTTTTTTCTTGCACGAAGTTGTATCGCTATTCCAAACTACTTTCGCATAATCGCCATTGACTTCTATTACATAGAAAGTATCAATATGGTGTTCTTTGTATGGGTTCAAAGTATCGTATTGATACCACGTTTGCCCAGCTTCTACTTGTTTATTAAAATTATAACTTCTATCACTACTTGGTAGCTGACAAGAAAAAACAGCACATAACAACAAACTTGCAAAAGCAAGGGTTAAGTGGTTAATTGAAAATTTGTGTTTCATTTGAAATTTATTTTAAGTTTTAAAATTTGTACTTCTAAATCCTTGCCTTCGCAATTTTGCAACTGTTATATGTAGTAAAAATTAACGTGTCCACCCTGTTAACCCATTAGGATATTTTAAATTATATTCTTTCTGTAATTCCTTTAGTTTTACAATATATTCTTCAATTTTTGTGTTTTTTAACCCTCTTAAATCATGAGTCTCATTAATCCAATAAATAAATCCAATAGTTGTTTTTAATTCTAATAATGATATATTTTGCTCCATAATCCGTAATTTTTATATACCTATAACAAATTGGATAAGTAATGTGGGTAAATTAATTTTGTTATTTGATTGAAAGTATTGTGCTTCTAAGTCTGCAACTAAATATAGCTACAAACCTTTATAAACTATTTGTTCAAAATCATCATAATAATTTATTTACTCTCAAAGTATTCAACAAATGTATTAATAATATAAACAATTCCACTAGTCATTATACCAGTTAAAAGAATTGATATATATTTATAATCATTTAAATCATAAAACATATTGGTAATTAAAAGATATTCTTTACCGATATAATACATAAAGAATGCGAAAGCAAACCCTAACCATGTTGGTAAACACATCATACAAGTGAATAATTTATATAAACTATAATCACCAGTACCTAATTTAAATAATAAGTTTCTAAACCATTGGAAAATACTCCCATAAATTAAAATGTTGGATAGACCATACATTAATAATCCGTAAACAATAAGTGCTGCAATTTGTATCATAATATTTTTTTATATTGCAAATATAATAAATAATTTATTAAAAAACAAATATTATATTATAAAAAATTATTTAGGTTCAATTATTTGCACCAAACATTCATTTGATAGTTGGTTTTTTATATTATATTGTGTAACCTGCTTATTACTTTTTCTTCTAAATCACTCATAATTAATTGATTATATTAGGTTCAATTTTTTGAACTGCGGTAATATTTTGTTATACTCCATTGCTACGTTTCGTTCTTAGGAGAAGTTCTTTTTCAATTTCAGACTTTGAAATTATATCAGAATCTCTTCCTGCTGAATAATCGTGAGATGCAATATGAAATTCAAACCAAACATCACCATCTCTATATTCTTGATTAGTAACACCTGCTGTATGATGTTTTTTCATCAATAAGTCATAAGCAATATCCTCATATAATTCTTTCCTTTCTTCATTATGAATAATTGGGTCAATGAATTTAATTGTTTCAAGAATGATTTTATCACACTCTTTAATTTTATCTTTATCTGATAATGAGTTCTCACCTAAAGTGATTAATGCTCCAATCAAATCTTCTTTAATTCTTTTTAAGTTTTCCATTTTTATTGATTTTATCGTTAATAAACCGCAACGAGAGCATAACAACGTGTATAAAACATTGCCTTTCGTGGTCTTTTTTAATTTTATACTAAATTTATATTTTTGTTCATTCTATTAAGTTCTGTGTTGGCAACGTTTCATACACGCAGCCGTTATAAGTAATATTATTTTAGTTTTCTTACTTTCTTTAGTTTTTTTAACCATTTATAATTTTGTGCAACTTCAAATCCATCATCAAATTTAAAAACTACTATTTCATTACCCTTCAATGTTTTAGTAACTTTTGCTATCTCTCCATTATTAAACCTATTTAGCATTTCACCACCTGGTGTTTCTATTTTTTTATTATAAAATGGTGCATTTTCAAAAGGATGTAATTCTCCATTATTCACTCTATTAGCAATTAATTCAATTTGTTTATAATTAAGTGTTACATAATCACCCTTTCTATATATTGTTCTTACAATATAAGTTGGTCTTCCATAACCATCCTTTAGTTCTATATCATTTGGTATATAATATCCTTCCATAATTCATTTTTTTTTATAAGGTAAAACTAAAATAATACATACTTATAACAACAAATATAAGAAATAATTTTTGATTTATCTAATTTTTTAATTGTAAAATTTACTTCTCATATTTGTAACCGTTATGTGCCATTTTAAAGACTACCATCCTTCCATTGGAAATTCTAAATAGACTTGACAATTGACACGTATTTCATTTGTGATTTTGTTTACTCTATCAGTATTTCGGCTTACTCTACCAAACCAACGCCAACCGTTACTTCTTGCACCAATTCCAGTATGAAAAGTATTGCAGTCAAAATAAATTAAGGTTCTGTCTTTTGCTTCAATTACTTCAACCTTATTTTCTTTGATTAGCTTTTCAATTTCAGTATGCCATTTTCTGTAAATCAATTCACCATCAGGTATTGAAGGCATTGTGCATTCAGTATTTATGTATTGCGTTGGGCAAACATCAGCATTTACTAATCCCATAATATGCTCACTTTGATAACTTGGATTGTCATAATCAGGTTGTCCAGCAGTTATAAAATGTTGCCCTGTTGGTATTATTGGTCTTGGCACATCATCGTGATGCCAACCAGGAATTGCAGGATACCATTTAGGCATCAGCATATGAACACGGCTGTCAAATACTACATTTTCTTTCCAATCATTCGGTAAGTTATCAATGAATGATTTTGTAATTGCACCGCCATTTTCATAAGCGTATTGCAAATCGCAATTAAAGAACATCGGTTCTTTTTTAATTTCATCGTTTGAAATTTCAGTTGCAAAAGGTTGTAATTCTTGCAAATTTGGTTTGAATGTTTTTTGAGTTGTTGCTCCCATTTTATTATATTTTATATTGTTAATTAAATACTACTCCGAAAGAAAAACGGCACATAACACGGGTTTGGCAAAAGTGGGCAGAAACATTCTGCTAAAATTGAGCATCCTACAAGCCCACCTTCGCCAAGCCCGAAACCGTTAGTAGTAATGTTTATTTAGGTGTTCCTGTAATTATAACTTTACCACTAATTTCTGATGATTTTGGATAACATTCATCCCACATTTTTTGTAGTTGTTTTGGTGTATATCTTCTTTTCAAATCTTCCAAATCATCAGAAATTGGATAGTTTGGTCTAAATCCGTTATAAACACTACTACTAACATCAGATATATGTAATTTTTTATCTGATTTATCGATTTCTCCGCTATTATTATCTTTATCCATATTATTTAAGTTTTGTATTTCAATTTAAGAAAAAACTACATATATCTGTAACCGTTATGTGTAATTTTCAATAAACTTCTCGTGAAATATCATATTTAACCATAACATACCAACCAATCCAAATGATGTAAATATGTAGTTCATAAATAACCCCATTTCATTATCTGACCACATTATATATAATCCACTGATGTATAACGACCAGAAAACTACACATAACAAGGTATAAATGAAATACCGAGTTCGTACTTGTAATAAAGTTTTGTTTTTCATATTGTATTTTATTTTTAAATTTAACATTTGTGTTTCAAAGTCGGTACTTCATTTATACCCGACCGTTAGCGGAAACCCTAAGAACCCTCGTACTTCGACTTGAGTTTTAGGTATTCCGACCTTTCTAAATCTTCTTTTTCTTTCTGTTTTATAGGTTCAAAATAAGCATCAACAATTTTCTTTTGTCTGTCATATTCGGGAGAACCCATAAATCCCATATCTCGACCACATTCTTGTAAAAACTTTTGAGCATCCTGTACATCTTTGGGGATTACTACATCGTAAGTCATTAAAAATATATCGTTTTTACAAGGGTAAAATTCACCTTTAACACCTTTTATAATCCAATCGCCAACTATTGCAGTCATTACACCTTCAAGTGTTTTAATCTGTAAATAACTACCGCTTGGGTTGTTTTCGCTTGGTTCTAAAACGGGACTTGGGTAAACCAAATCATTTGACCATTTACCAATCTCAAAATCGTTTTTCCCTGTGTATTGTATTGCTTCAATTTCAACAGGCTTCTTTTTAAATTTTTGTATCATTTTTATTGTTTTAAATTGTTAATTAATAATTCGTAAAAGGGCATCCGCTAACAAGGTATATGCAAGATTGGGGTTTTATTGCTTCGATTGAAAATTTTGTCTCCGAAATCCCCAACCTCGCATATACCCGACCGTTATAAAACATTTAATAACCACACTGCAAATAATATACTAAGTGGTATTGACCAAATAAGCACATCAAGATAGAATGCAAATGCATTAAAATCGTGTCCTTTATTCCATCTATACCAACTAATCGGAAATAATTTTCTCCATTCAAATTTCATAACAAAAAACGTTTTATAACAAAAGATATAAGCAATTGCCTATTAGCATTTGTGGTTAATTGAACAGTATTTACAAGGCAACTGCTCATAGCCTCAGGGTTTAGCAACAATAAGAAATCAACTCCTTAAATTGTCGCAAACTAATAAATTCTTGTTTAACCCATCCGTATATCACTCGAAGTGCTTCTTCTTTTGAAAGTTTAGATAATTTATCTTTACAATCCTCTACTTTATAATCTATCATAAAACTTAATGTTGCTAACAAGCAATATATGTAATTGCCTATTAAGGTTTATACTAAATTTTTAAGTTCACACAAGGCAACTACATATATTGTCAATCGTTAGCGGTAATTCTTTTCAAACTCCGCTATAGTAAGTTCCTTCTTTTTGATGTTTATCCACATATTTAACACTTCTTCAAATTCATCTAATGTTATATCAGTAGTTGACATCATTTCAGCTTTTACCCACTCATAAACATCAATCTTAGAACTACCGCTAACAACAGATAAACTAAATTGCTTTCTGTATTGGTCAACGATAGTTAGTGCATCTTTATATTGTTCTTCTGTAATCATTTTTCAACATATCTATAATATCTTTGTGTAATAGTTTATCTACACTTTTTTAATCCAGTTCAGTTCTACTTTCAACTGCAATAAATTTTTCTACAAATGTTTAAAATAACTACTTATTTAACTGCTAAATTTAACACATTATCTTTTTTACTTTTGGTAATTGACAACATATTTTCTTTAGTTAATTCACCATTAATAATTAATTCAGCCATAGGTTTTTCAATTAATTCTTTAATCGCTCGTTTAATAGGTCTTGCACCAAACTTTTTATCATAACCTTTTTCAAATAAAACATCAATAACTCCATCGGAATATTTTACATTATATTCTATACGATTAATAAAGTTATTTAATTCCAATTTTATAATTTTATGAACATCTTTTTCATTTAAATCATTAAAGAAAATAATATCATCCAATCGATTAATAAATTCAGGTGCAAATCTTTTCTTAATTTCTTTATCAATGATTTGTACTTTAATATCATCAATATTTTGTTTTGAACTATTCGCAAACCCAACAGGTGCTGGTGCATCTTTTGATTCTCTAACACCAACATTTGATGTTAATAAAATAATTGTATTTTTAAAATTTACAGTTCTACCTAATGAATCAGTGATATGACCATCGTCTAATATTTGTAATAAAACATTATAAATTAATTTATTTGCTTTTTCAATCTCATCAAATAAAATAATACTATAAGGATTTTTTCTAACTAGTTCAGTTAGTTTACCACCTTTTTCATGACCAATATAACCTGGAGGTGAACCAATCAATTTTGATACAGAGTGAGCTTCCATGTATTCACTCATGTCAAATCTAAACATTTTTTTAGAATCACCAAATAATTCTTTAGCTAACAGCTTTGCTGTCAATGTTTTACCTACACCTGTATTTCCTACCAATAAATAGCTAGCTTGTGGTTTATTAGGGTCTGATAACCCAAGTCTATTTAATTTAATTGATGTAGTAATTTTATCAATTGCAATATCTTGACCAATAACCACATCTTTTAATCTTTTATCCATTTCTTTTAATGAAGTCAAATCATCATTATCTAAATTGGATAAAGGTATATTGGTTTGTTTTGATAATAAAGTTATAACATCTTCTAATGTTATAATTTTATATTCTTTATCATCTTTATTTAACCAATTAGTTTTTAAAACATTTAACTGTTCCTGATATTGTTTTTCTTCATTTCTTAATTTAGCTGCATCATTATAATTTTCATTTTTAAGTACTTCAAGTTTTAAACGAGCAATCTCATTTAATTTAGTCTCATATTCAGCAATTTCTTTTGGTGGTTTATTATCTGAATTAATAAAAGCACCCAATTCATCAATTAAATCAATTGCTTTATCTGGAAGTTGTTTATCCGTTATATAACGACTTGTTAATTTAACACAATTTTCAATAACCTCATTTGAATAAGATACTTTATGGTACTTCTCGTAAGATGTTTTAATATTATTTAAAATAACAACAGCATCCTCAATAGATGGTTCTTCAAGTATAATTTCTTGAAAACGTCTGGTTAATGCTTTGTCTTTTTCAATTCTTTCTCTGTATTCATCTAATGTTGTTGCACCAATGATTTGAACACCATCTCTAGCCATTGCAGGTTTTAATATATTTGACACATCTAACCCCCCTTCAGCATTTCCCGCACCAACAATTGTATGAATTTCATCAATGAATAAAATTACATTACCATCAGATTTACATTCATCAATAATAGCCTTCATTCTTTCTTCAAATTGACCTCTGAATTTTGTACCAGCAACAATAGAAGAAACCTCTAAGTTGTAAATTCTTTTGTTAATTAAATTTTTAGGTACATTTGAAGAAGTAATTAAATGTACGAACCCTTCAACCAAAGCTGTTTTTCCAACACCAGCTTCGCCAATTAAAACAACATTATTTTTATTCTTTTTACTTAATATATTTGTTAATCTTTCAAGTTCATTATCTCTACCAATAACTTTACCTATTTTGTTTTTAATCGCTAAGTCATTTAGGTTGGTACAAAACATATCCAAAACACTTTCTTTTTTTCCTTTTGGTTTATTGATATCAAATAAACTAGGCTCATTAAATTCTGTTGACATATTAACTGGGTTTAAAATTTTACTTATTTTATCGTAATCTAAATTATATTTTTGTGTGAAAAAATCATTAACTTTATTTGTAGATTTTAACATACTTAAAAATAAATAATCGTATTGTTTCTTTTTATCTTTAATATCGTATTTTTCAAAGTTATTTAACACAACTCTTAATTCAAGTGAATATCTACATATTTCACTTGGGATAACATTATTTATCTCACTTTGAATACAGAAATCTTTTAATTCAAAATAAACTTTATCTTCATTAAGATTTAAACGTTTAAATAAATCAACAATTTCTTTACTATCTAATTCAATAAGAACTAATAATACATGTTCTGGATATAAGAAATTACTACCTCTATTCTTTGCATCATGTAAAGATAAATCTAATAACTGTTTAATTTCAGGCGTTATATTTGTCATTTATTTATTCTATAATTTTATTAATATTAATACGGTAACTGTTTTTTAATACTTTAACACAACCGTTATCATCGATGAATAAAACTAATTTAGCTTTATGTAGCGAACGTGATGACCCGATATTAAATGAATAAAGGTTAATATCTGAAATCAACTTATCTTTAGTTATAATATCTAAATCATATCTAGTTAGTACTAACGCATTTAATTCTTTCATTTTCTGTATTTTTTTTACAAATATAAAACAAATAAATGATTCTACCAAATTTTAATCCAATTTTGTTATTGAAAAATGTTTTTTATAATTATTTCTAGGGATTAAATAACCTTTCGTGTTGCTACCTTCATCGCCACTAAAAGAAGTGATTTTAAAGTTATTATAATATATTAATTTCTTTAATTCATCAACTTTTATGTACCAAATTTCATTTAGATATTTATAGTACATAACAAACCAATCAGCTTCAGTCACCTCAATTCCTGATAATTTTCCTCTACACTCAAACTCAATAAACATATTACCAGTATCATTATTTGGTTTGCAGAAAACATCTGTTTTTATTTCGTATTTAACTTTTTTTGGTACTTTAACTGATAATAGTAAATCAAATTTATTATCTTTATTAAAGTTAACAAATTCTCCACCTTTTTTAATTAAATCATTTAAAACAACTTGTTCTCCTTCTTCTCCAACAATAATATCATCATTGAAATTATATTCTGCCATATTTTTACTTTTTTGCAAAGATATTTATTAATAAACAAAAAAACAATGAGAATTAAAATTTCTGAGATAAAACAAATTTTAAAAGAAAATTTAGATAACGAAATTAATTTGGTTGAGGATTATCCACAAGGATTTGATATGGATTATTTTAAATCTTTAAAAAGTTTTAACCAAAGAATTAAATATTGTGAAGAAAACTTGAAAAGAATATCATCAGGTAGTGCAAGAATAGTTTATTATATCGATGATAAAAAATGTTTAAAATTAGCTAAAAATAAAAAAGGTTTGGCTCAGAATGAGGTTGAATCTGATTATTCAGGTGATTCCTTTATTGGTAATATTTTCGCTGAAGTTTTTGATGTTGACGATAAGTTTCTTTGGATTGAAATGCAATTAGCCAAGAAAGTTACTAAACCAATTTTTAAATCAATCACAGGGTTAGATTTTGAACAATATAAAGATATTTTGGAATATGCTCATTATGAATCAAATCCACAGTTATATAAAGGTTATAATCCAAAAATACCTGATAATTATCATGAATATTATGAAAATGAATTTGTTTCAGGATTTATTGATTATATAGGTAATTACGATGTGCCTGTTGGAGATTTACAACGTTTATCATCTTATGGATTAGTTAACAACAACGAGATTGTTTTGATTGATTATGGTTTAACTAATGATGTTTATAATTCTTTTTATAACTAATTGATATTTATATATAAGAATCTATTCAAATGAAAAAACTAATATTAAATACCGAACAATATAATAAAATTAAAAATCAACTATCAAATAAAGTATTAAAGATAACTGAAAGCCAATTGGAGTATATGGTTAATGGTTATGATGTTTTAACATACGCAGATTTTGCAAAAGGGATAAAAATGATTATTGGTACAGAAAAGTATGATGTAGATTTCATTAATAATTTTTATGAAAAAACTGATAGTAATAAAACTTCTTTATTATCTAAAATGATAGCATTAGGATTAGGGGATATTGATGACCAAACAAATACATTCATTGTTAACCAGGATAAATTAAAAGATAAGTTAGATTATTTATATAACTTCTTTTGTAAGAACGATAGAAATAATAATTATATAACTTACGATACAGATTATAATTTAGATGAAGCAGGTGAGGATGATTTTAAAATAAAAAAATTCTATAAAAACGGTGTGTATTTACCAAAACCATTTAACATAGTTCATAAAGATGATGATAATACATATTGTTTATTAAAAAATATAAATGGTGATGTTATCTTTTTGGATTATTCAAAGATTGATAAAAATGATTTAATTAGATATTCTGATGATACTACTTTAGAATATAATGAAGGTAAATTTAATACAAAAACAAATAACATATATTCAGATAAAACAATAAATAATTGGTTCGATAATAACTATGATGATATTGATATGGGGATGGGCATAGATGGTTATTATAATGGTAATAATTGTGTTTTAGTTGATGATGAAGTAGTTGATTATATTTATGACATAACTAACGAAGATAAATTATTAACTTTCAAGAAACAAGTATTGAAAGATGATGACGTGATTGATGAGGCAACAACCGCATCATCAGCAGGTGCTTATGTTGGACCAGCTATGTGGGCTAAAAATAAAGCAAATCATATCTATTCTCAAAAACCAGCAATTAGTGGAGGGAAATTAGTTGAATTTGATGATTGTACAAAAATTAATAACAATAAAGTTGCTCAAAACGGAGGTTGTTCGCAAGGTGCAATCGATAATGTTGTTAAAATTAAATAAAAAGAAAATTAATAACCTATTTATATAAAAAATATTATGAAAACGCAAAAAATAACATTAAATGAATTACGTTCTATAGTAAAAAAAATTATTAAGGAAGAAGTCAATAGTACTGAAACAAAAATAAACGATTTCAAAAAATTAATCCAAAATTATAAGAAATTAAGTAAAGAAATTACAAGTTTACGTAATTATATAGGTAATAATTACGATAATATAAGTGATGATGATAGTAAATTATCTGAGTTGAAAGATAAGAAAAATGAATTGTTAAGTGTTAGAAATGAAATAACTAAATTCCCTCTTGGATTTATAGATAAAAAACAAATAAATAATATTAGTGAATATAACGAATTACTTAAATTACAAGACATGTATTCGTTTAAACATAAAGATGATAGTAATTATAGAATGTAATATGAAAACGCAAAAAATAACATTAACAGAATTAAAATCATTATTGAAAAAAATGATTAAAGAAAATTATTCAGATGATTATGAAGAAAAATATTATAGTAATTTACTAGGTGTTAATAATTTAGAAAAATATCCGCAAGATTTCATTGATTGGTTAAATCAAGAGGATAGTTGGGCTGAAACTATTATTTACAAAAACAAAATAACTAAACTAATCGATTTATTTGATTTGTGGTTAAATGAAAAATATTAAATAAAAATAAAAGCTAACTTTAATCGGTTAGCTTTTTTTATATAAATTCAATTTATTTTCGTGGATGTTATCAATAACTTTAATTTCATCAATATGACCGCCATTTTTTGATAATAATTCAAAAGCTCTCGATAACAACCCCCATCTTAATGGTGTTCCATCAATATCATAATGAGTTAAATGATAACAATAAAAAGAACCTTTTTCAAATTTAACATAATAATTATAATTCTTGTGTGTAGTTATTATATCACCGTCAAATATTTTTGCCCCGAAACTATCATCAAATCCACTATAAAGCATTATATTTTTTGAATTACCAAAATGAAACATAAATGAATATAATGTTTCCAAATCAGGTGTTCCTTGGTAAGCCATGTAGTTTTGCTTTTCATCGAAAGCTCTAAAAATATATCCATTCATCTGTTATATTCTATACTTTAAAACTGGGAAATAAGCTATGTCAGGTTTTTCACAAATAAAAAAATCAAATTGTTCTTCAGTTAATCCTATTAATTTATATATTAATTCTTTCTCCGTTTTATCTGTTTCTAAAAGAGCAAACAAAATTTTATCACCTAATTGAATAGGGTTTCCGTTCTCATAGAATTTATAATCCATTTTGGATAACATCTCGTTATCAACTATTTTGTTTTCTTCAATTTGATTTTTAAATAATTCTCTCATAATATTTTGTTCTCTTTTTATTTTAATTTTTAATGTTTTATTTTTAAACATTCCGCTTGAAACTTAATTCTACTATCATTAACTTTTTTAACTAAGTCACCATATTCTTTATAGTTTTCATTAGTGATTATCAGTTCAGTAAAAAATTCATCTTTTTTCGTACTATTTTTATTTTTGAAATCTTCCAATTCTTCATAAGAATCTAACATTTCTTTTCTAAACTTATCTAAGCTATCCATATTTTTAAATTATATTATTTATTTTTTAAAATTTCATTCCATATTTCCTCCGCTGTAAATGAATCAGATATTTCTAGCATACCTGACACCTCACCTCTTCCAATCTCATAATCAGATAACCATTTACTATTATTGCACCGCCAATAAGTTATATTTGAATTTAAACTCATTTGATTTTTAGATGAATTATTAGGGTTATCAATAGAATCACCCATCCACTTATCTAAATAACCCTCCTTACAATAATAACGAACAAATTTAATCCAACCTTCTTCTAATTGCTCTCTTTTTGTTAACATTATATTAAGAAAACTTTTAAAGTTTTGCCATCATCTTGAAATTGGAACTCTTTAACTTCTTTTGATTTATGTACATATGCTCTGCCACTTGAATCAATAACTTCAAATCTAGTTAATTTATCTGGTAAATCAAATGCATCAGGCAACAAATTAATAACTTCTTCAATAGTTAATTGATTACCTTTTGAATCAAACAAATTAACCAATTCTTTGTTGGTTGTACCATATTTTTTATATTCCATAATTTACATTTCAATTAAATAATTTAATTCATTGTGTAAAAATTTTTCATCATAATCAAATTTAATATCATGAATAAGATGATTCAATTTAGGTGTATTTAATATCTTAACATCACTGTTTATAATTATAAGTTCATCAATATTGTCAGGAATAAATATTGGTTCATCAACAACACAATTTTGGAATTGTAAAGAAGTTAATTTATTATTAATTTTAAGTTCATTTAAATGAATATCAACTAACATTATTGTATTTAAATAATCATTTAATTTTAAACTATTGATATTACATCTCCCAATAAATAAAAACTCCAGAAATCTAGGTAATTCAATATTAGTTAAGTTTGTATCAGTTATATGTAATGAAGTTAAAAAACTACTATCATCGAATGATATATTACTTAAATTTTTATTATAAGATGTAGTTAATTTTAAAACATGTTTAGGGACGTGTAATTCCTTAATATCATTAAAACTAATATCATATTCCATTGAATTAAACCTAAAGTCAAATTCAGTTAAGTTTTTATTACTTAAATTAATTTCTTTTAATGTATGCATTATGCGAATTTTATCTTTTTTATAATAAAAATAATCAAATATTACATTTGAAGGAATATCAATCATTTGTGAATTTCTTTTTAAGGTAATTAATTAATCTTTGGAATAAATTTGGTTTTTTAATTTCCACTTTATTAATGTTAACTTTTAAATTATTTCTATCAATAGATTTAATATAAGTTTTATATTTATTTATTTCAGATTGAACTGTTTTATTATCCAATTTCATCCTATTGATTTCATTTTCAATGAGTGAGTTTTGGTTTTCTTGTTCATATTTATCCAGTAACTTTTCTTTTTGGATATCAGTTTTAATTGATTTAATATATTCATGTAATTTATCTTTCATAACTTAAAATTGGATATTTATTATCTTTTATAACCTTTAATTTATTTAAATGTTTGTTTGAAAACTTTATTAAATTTTGTTTATTATTTTGAATTAAAATTCCAATATAAACATTATCACCAATAATAATATCACTATCATCAAAATATTTTTTATCATTTAACGTAATTAAAACATCCGATGTTATTGGTTTGTTTATTTTTTGAAAAAAATATTGCATTATCTAGTAGTTTCAACAATAGCATTAGGATATTTTATACAAGCATTTAAATAATCCTCAGCAAATTTAACCAATCCATCATAATCTCCCCAACCATTATCAGGGTTATATTCAATATATATTTTCTTATTCTTTTTCAGTTCATTTAACCCAGTTAATAATGGGTTAATTAGTTGTTTTGCATAAATAATATTCTCATCTTCAAATTCATATTCTAAATTATAATCTTCAAATCGTATATAACCTTCTATTAATCTATAAGGTCTCCACAAAACATCATAAAGACCACATTTATCCGCCATTACATTCAGGTTATGTGTAATATTATCTGTGTAGTGTATTTCACTACTATCTTCTAATTCAAGCGTTATGTATGGATATTTTGTTTTAATTTTAGTTAAATCAATATTAAATTCATCCTTTATTAATCTTAAATTATTTTTTATTTTAATATTAGTTTTTAAATAAACATCTAAACTCATAATTATAATTTTTCTATTTTAATTGTTTCAAACCAACTTGATGTGTAGTGAATTGAAGAGTCCACAGTCATAAAACTTTTAACTTCATGTTCTTTCCAAAATTGATGACGAATAACTTGATGAATATCATTAGCTATTCTGCAAGTTTCATCAACTTTATCGTTATTTATCCCGTAACTACCATTTCTACCTACAGTTAAATCACACAACATATTTCTAGCTTCAGTTAATAAATCAATAACTTTACCTTCAATTTCACGTTTTAAAGAATAATCAGTTTCATTATGAAATGTTGTTTTATCTTTTAATGTTTTTTGAAATGTCGGATGGTCAGTTATTTCATCGAATTGACCTATTCCTATGCGCATATAAAAATCAAGCGCAACGTTAATTACTGATAACTGTTCCTTATTTAAGGATAAAATATATTTTTCCATTTAATAATAAATTAATGCAAATATAGTAAACAATAATGGAAAAAACAATATTTTAACATTTTATATATTTTAAAACTATTTATGTTTAAATTAGTTCATGAATAATTTATTGGAAAAAAGAACAACAAAATGAAGATTTAAGAGATTGGTACACAAGGTAATATTACAGGAGATTTCGGTACTATGCCTGATGGTAAATCGATACAAAGATGTTTACCTAAAAATAAAGCTGAATTATTAACTAAATCTGAAAGAAAAGCAACTGTTGATAAAAAAATTAAAGGTGATAAAGAAGTGTTGCTAATACAGAAAAAGCTAAAGTAAAAAATTAATATATGGAGAATTTAAATAAAATAATGAAATTAATGTATGGGATGATTAACGAAAATATATCATCAATAAATACAAGACTACCAAAACCATATGCTGGTGATGTAACAAAATTAAGTGGTATTAACGGTGATGATATTGAATTAGTTGAATTGGAAATGAAAGGTAGAACAATGTACTTTGATGTAATCATAAAGGGTTACGAAGATTTAAAAGAGTCAATTGATTTTAGTGTACAAATAATTATCGATACATTATATCAACCACATATTGTATTAGCACAAAATATTCAACAAAATAATATCGGATATAAAATATATAAAAAATTCATTGAAGAATATGGTCATATATATTCGTCAAAAGGTAGAAGGATGAGTGGTAATATAATAAAAATAATTAATAAATTAGATGAAGAACCTAATATATCTTGTGAATCAATTAATGGTGATTGGTTATGTTATTTAAAAGATGCACCAGATATTGATAAAGTAATAACAGTTTTTAGAGGTTAATACATAAATAATGTCTAATAAAGATTTATTAAAACAATATGTTCAGGTTATTAATAATTTAAATGAATACCAATTCAATAAGTTACCGAATAATTTAAAGAAAACATACACTAGACAAGCTATTATTAGATATAATAACGGCACTAAACCATTAGATTATTATATTTATGATTACTTGTCTGATAAAGAAAAAAATGATTTAGTAACTTCTGATATTGAAAATAGCCGTATTATTAATAATAGACAAGTATTATATTTAGTTGATAATAAAAGTAATGCATTGATTAATTATTTAACTAGATTAATTTTGATGGGTGACGAAATTAGACATACGAATGTTTATCCTAGTTTAAGTTTATCAATCATAGATTATTATGTAGATAAACTTAATAAATCAGATGTGAGTGAATTTATAACTTACATAATAAAAAGAGAAAAAAATCTATCGTACCATGAGTGGTTTGATATTAAAAGTGTGTTAGACGATTTAGATATGTCTTTAAATCTATTAGTTAAAGAATATTTGAATAATGGTGGTTCATTAGGTTCTAATGAATTATCCGCTATTACTATGTATAATATTAACCCTATATATTTAATAGATTTATTAGGTAAAGATAAATATAAAAAAATATTAACTAATGATAAATTATTAAGTGGGTTGACATTGGATAAATGGAAAACGGTCGGTTATAATGTAGTTGAACTTAATAAAATAATAAGCTTATTAAATTTATCCGATTCAAATGACAAATAAAGATTTATTAAAGAAATACGGTCACACTATTTAACATATATAAACTATTTATAAATAAAACATGAGTAATTTAGACAGAATAAAAACATTAATGTATGGAAAACAATATTTAAATGAAAATTTAAATATTAATAACCCCACTTTAAGTGAGTCAAAAGCTACTGAAGCACAAGCGTTATCAATACTTAATAATAAGAATGATGATAATCCTGAAGAAACACTTAATTCATTAAAACAAATTGACGATTCAAAGAATCAAGTTAATTTGCCAGCTATGTCATTTATTATCGATAAAAATGTTAATACTAACGATTTAAAATCTGTTTTTAATGAATATAATCAACTAAAGGAAAAGAATAGAATTAAACCAATACAAGTAACAAAAAACGGAGTTATTATAGGTGATAAAACTTTTAATGATTTTTTAAAGTTTGCTGAATATATACATGGTGAAACTAATAAATATGTTAAACCAAGTAATAAAAGTTCAGTCACTAATGATTTTGAAGCTGAAGATAAACCAATATGGTCAGGTAATAATATTGATATCTATGACGGTACTGATGTTGGTAGATGTATTAAATACTCGCAAGGTTCATTAACAGGTAAGTCATATAGTTTTTGTATTGGACAACCAGGTAACACTATGTATCAATCTTATCGAGACACTAAAGATTCATCTTTTTATTTTATTATCGATAGAAATAAATTTGTATTAGATGATAAAGGTAATGTTGATTTATCCAACCCATTACATATTGTTGTTTTTGATAACACTAAATACGGTGTTGAACTAACTGATGCAAATAACACTACTGGTACGATAGATGAGTTTGGTGACGATTCTGATTCATATATTTCTTATCTTGAATCTAAAGGTGTACCTGTAGATAAATTAATTAATAAAGTTAAAACATCTGAAGAAGAAAAAGAACAAAAATTATTAGGTAAAAGAAATGCTGATTTAGAATGGTTTGTTAATTTACCTTATGAATATAAATCTAAATATATTGGTAGAGGATATCCGTTGACTGACGCTCAATTTGATTATTTAATAAGTTAAATGTTATGACAAATAAAGATTTATTAAAACAATACGTATCATCAGGTAATCAATTAAATGATTATCAATTGAATAAATTGAATTCTAATTTATTGAAAACTTATTTTAATGTTAGATTAAGAGATAAATTAGAAGGTTATGAGTTAATTAAATTACACGAATCAGATGAAAAATTAGCTGAAGCATATATTAATAAAATGAAATCTTTTCATATATCTGATTTACTGCTTTATACTAATGAACCTGATAAAATATTTAACATATTAGGTAAAAGAAGTCAAGAATTTATCGATAAATTAAATAATCTTATTTTTACTGACATGATAAGTAAATCAAACGAACCAGGAAAATTATTTAATTTATTAGGTAATAAAGGTAAAATACTAATTAATGAATTAGATTTAAATGATATATTAGATATATTATATTTTAGTTATAATAAAACTGATGAAAGATTATATGAAATATTAAAAATATTATCAAATAATAGTACGTTTAATAATAAACTAAACGATATCTTATCTTGGGCAAATGATAAATATCTAAACACTAGAAATAATAAAGAATTTGATTATTATCATATGTTAATTAACAAAATAAAAACTATTTATAAATAAAAATAAAATGATATTAACAGAAACGCAATTTAAATCTGTAATAAACAGATTGATTAAAGAAGCACATAAAAATAGTAATATTGATAATATGGTAAACACATTAATCAATGATAACGAATTAAAGGTAAGTTATAAAGAGGCAGATGAAGCTACAATTAGAAAAGAATTAATTACAGCAATTAATCTAAAGATATCTGAAATAACTGAAAGTACTTTTGAAAATAAAAATTGTTATATTTTACCTTTGGGTAATTTCGTAATTAAAAATGATAAGGAAAAAAAGGAATTTGGCTTAATAGAAAATGAAGAAGATGTTTTCCAATTTAATTCTTGTTATACAATAGTTTATAGAGATTCAATAGTTGATTTCGGTTTGGTGAATATGTTTAAAGCTGACTATAAAAAAATTGCAGATGATTATCTTAAATCAATAAATAAAAAATCTGCAACAGAACAAGATATTATTGATTTTGAGAATGATAAAAATAATAAGAATCCAAAAAGAAAATTAAAAAAAGAAGTTGGTGAACCTGTACTTGTTTTTGTTGAAGATTATCTAAAGAAACCTATTATTGTTGATATAACAAAATATGAGGAACAACCCCAAGAAAAGATTTCAAGAAGATTAGAACCAGGAGAATATAATGTTGGTGATAAATTAACACATTCTTTATTCGGAAAAGGTAAGATATTAAAAGTTGACCCATATACCAAAAAAGATGGTACTGAAACAGTTATGTTAACAATTAAATTCTTTGATAAAGAAAGAAAAGTTTTAATTTAACTTAACAATCGCAAGAAATCCGAAATTAAAGCTTGTGGAGATGATGGGTTACTGTTGTCTATGAAGCAAGAAGCTCAGTACCCTTTAGGGTCGGAGTAGTTCACATATATAGATATAATATCTGAATATTATCATCCAAATTTTTAATTTTATCCCCATTTGCAAATATGTATATGGGGGTAATAATTGAACATCTAACACCCAATTCAATTAAATCTAATTTAATTCTATCTTTTAATTCAGGATTAAAATATAAATTAAAGCTATAACAATTATTTTCAGATAAATCATTTATCTGTTTAATTTCAATATCTTTACTTTTTAAGTACTCTGTAACAATCTCTTTTTGGGTCATAATATTTTTATTTAAAAAATAATAAACTCCACATCAAAATATGGAGTTTATTTTTATATATAAAAGGTAGTTAAGTTTTAATTTTAGGTTTCAGAAATTAACCAACCGAAGTATTGTTCTTTAGTTAATGGAACTAAATCACTATCGTTGTATTTAAATTCTTTCTCATTAAAATCTTCTTTTAATTCCCATAACATAACGTCACCTTGTCTTTTGATTGCTTTGATATGTGGAACTAAATCTTTAGGTACTCTAAAAGTCGAAGCTACAGCACTTAAAGGGTCATCTTTATATTGGTCTTCAATCCAAATCCAGTGTTCCTTATCAGTTGATGTACACCAACATTTAATTGCGTAAGAATCTTCAACACCTAATTTTTCACAATTAACTTTGTGTACTTCATAAACGTTATCATATTCTTTATCTTTGATGTAGTTACCTTCAGTATCATAGATTTTTCTACTAACTTTAATACCATCAACTTTATGTAACATATGACCTAATTCACTAATCATTGATGGAATATCAATAGACGTAAACACTAAAGCTCTGAATGTATCGTTTTTGATAGCGAAAGCTTCTTGGAAGTTATAAGGTGTAGCTTCATCGAAGTTTTCATACATCCATAAGATTAAATTATTCATTAATTTATTATGAATAATACCATCATTTGGATTTTTTAATTTATCATAAAAGAAACGTTCATACATTCTTTCTCTGTTACGATAAACACCTTTCAAGTATCTAAGCATTTCAGCGTTAGTTACATTACCTGATAACCATGAATCTGTTATAAGGTCGTAAGTTAAACCTGATTGATTCATATTAAAGATGATTTCTTTTGCAACGATTTTTGATAAATCAATAGGTTTGATATCTTCAATTCTCGTTCTTTGTTGTGTTACTTCACTCATTTTATATAGTTTAAAAATTAATAATACAAATTTAAGGATAATTTTTTAAATAAAAAAATATTTTAACATATTTTTTATATTAAATCTTTTTTATTTGAATAAATGTATTTTTATTGTTGATGAATTTTATGTAGTAAAACTGATTTTTAACCTCGCTCATATCAATGATTAATGTTCCCTTTTTATCTGTTATATTTTTACGATAATATTCATTATTTTGAGAATCCGTTATTATTAAAATATTATCATTATTCATTTTATATTCAATAGTTAAATTAGTTGTTACTGGATTCGGAAAAACTTCTAAGGATATAAAACTATCTTTACCGCAAGATAATAAAACAGTTAATAATATAAGTGAAATATATTTTTTCATTTTTTTAAATTTTTTCTAACCAAACGTAATAATTTCTATCAAATTCAATATCAACGAATTTTGATTTATTTACAAAACCATCTTCAACAAACATAATAGGTAATTCACCTGTATAAACACCACCACCTAATGTGGGTAAGAAATTTATTCTTAAACTAAATCTGTTATTGGTTGTCATTCTAGTAATACTATATGTGCGATTAACTGTTGAACTGTTAAATTGATAAGTATTATTTGTAATAAACTTAATAGTATCATTAGGATAAGTAGACGTGTTAAAATTAAATGTATATCTAGTTATAACCCAAGTTGTACCTATTAAAGGATTTGTAACAATATTATTGTCCCAATCATCTGAAATAACTCCACCGTTATCGTATGTAACAGTACCATTATTTATATCATTTAAAGGGTCAGGTTGATAACCGATATTATCATAATCCCAAGGCTCTTCTCTCGAACAAGAAAATAAAATCAATAAGGAAAATAAAGATAAAAATGTTTTTTTCATAACTTAATTATTTAATTATATCACAAATATAATAAACTTTTTTGAAATAAAAAAATTATATTGAGAAAAATATTATATTAGGTTCAATTTTTTGAACCATTTATTTAATTTATAGTCTTTAATATTATCAAAAATGCAATATAAGTTTAGTAAATTACTGATAATCAATAGATTGTGTTAGGTTCAATTTTTTGAACTGCGGTAATATTTTGTTGTGCGTAATGCTAAAGACAGTCGTTCTCAATTTCAAATTTCACTAAATTGTGAATTTCTGCTTTGCTTGCACGTCTTAGGTTTTCAATTCCTGATTTTACACAATATTGATTGCCTTTTCTAAAAGTTTCGTAACCATTCCAATAATGGAGCAAATCATAAAAGAAATGTTCGCATACATCCGAATTTTTGTACCTGCCAATTATTTGGGTATTATTCCCGTAATCCAAGTAATAAATTTTACCTTGTTCGAGGTCTTCTGTTTTTAAAATTTTACTTTCTGACATATAATTAGTTTTAAAGATTAGTAATAAAGCACATACGCACAACACGTGGTATAGTTAATTGCCGTTTAGTGCGTATTTAAAGCATTTTAGCCCGCTTTAAGTTTCGTGAATGTTGATAGGTAGGTAGCCCGCAATCGGCAACTAACCATACCGCCAACGTTATACGCTATTTTAAGGACACAAAGTTCAAATCCGAACTTAATCCACACCCAAAACAAAACCAAGATGTTTGAAACCAAGCACCGCTATTTTTTTCAGGTTTAAAATTAAAGCGTTTGTTTGGTATCAGCATTTGAATACCATTTTTATCAAACATCTTTCCACGTTCAATTCCTTCTAATGTTGTCAAAGGAAGTAAAAACATAAAAGGTTTTTTCAAATCGTAAGCACGTTTCAGAAATTTATCCTTTAATGAATATGGTGGGTTTGTAATAATCATATCGTAGTTTTCAGGTTCGTATTTAAAAAAATCTTGCCCATCTTCAATATGTGTTGTTATTACATTGTACCCAGCATCTCTCAATACTTTTACAATCTTACTTTCTTTAATTGCAGTACATTCCCAAATTGTTTTTACTTCCTTTGGTATGTGTGGTAAAATCATTTCTACCGCTTCGTTTGGTGTGTATAGTTCGTCAAACGCACCTCTTTTGCTAAAATCTTTTTTCTGTTCTAATAAACTCATATTTTTTATAATTTTTAAGGACACAAAGAAAAAAACAGCGTATAACAGCACATTGCCAAAAGTGGCGGTTTAGTACTAAAATCAAAGTTAGTTCCTTGTATCATCATTTGTTTTAAATTGAAAGTTACTACTTCTAATCGCCACCTTCGGCAATCTGCAAAACGTTATGCTCCATGCCTTAGTTTAGTTCTTCGATTTAACATTTGTGATGAAAAACAAAAAGAATTTTCCCAACGCACTTTTTATCTTTGCTTATCATCAATATCAAACGCTTTTAATTTACCTTCCTTTGAATAACCCATGTTTTCTGGTCTAATATCTGATGCTTCAACACCTAAATATCTATATGCTCGTATAATATCATCTAAATCATTCATAAAATTTTGTAATTCATTTGATATATCCAATTCATCAGTATCTAAATGGTTAATATATTGTATTGCTAATCCTTGTTCATCTAAATAATTTTGCAATTCATAGTATAAATCCTCTATATGTGAATCTTCTTCCAATTCTTCCAATATTATCAACATTTGTCCATTAATAATATCTGTTTTATAAATTTTAGCAATTGATTCCAATACAGGTATATCTTTACCCTCCATTTGTTTTGCTAAATTAAATTCATTTTTTGATGATGTTTTTTTCAATACTCTACCATCCCCAATTGAATACGCTTCCCCGAAATCACCACTACCCAAATATGATAAATCATCAGTTTTTATGTTATTTTCTAAGTAAAAATCTTCAATTGATTTTACACTTTCATTAATATATTCTCTTATGGTTGTCTTAATAAAATTTCTCAAATCTTTCATCTTTTCTTTTATATATAAATATTAAGAATTAAAATTTCCACTCTAAAATTCTTTTTGTTTTTCTTTCGTGTTCCAAATCAACATTATCGGTTAATAAATCGGCACGAGAGTATAACAAGGTGTATAAGAAAGTTTGCTATAAAGTTAGGTGTTAATTTGAAGGTTCATCTAAGCAAACCTTCTCATACACCCAACCGTTATGCGATATTTAAACGGATAGCATCAACGCTAAATCCAAAGTCTAAATATTCTACATAACAAGTTCCATTACTTTCATTTCCTTTGATATAAACTTTGCTGTCCTTTTTTATAAGAATATTACAAGAACTTTCATCATCGGTTAAAAAATCTTCTTTAAGTGTTGCAAGTTTACCTTTAAAAACATCGCATAACATCGGTTTGGCAAAATTGCCGTTTTCGTTTTCAATTGACATTTTATCTGAATTTTAAAGTTTGTACTACTATTGAAGTTTTGTGTTCGGCAACTTCGCCAAGCCGAGAACCGTTAGGTTCAATTAAATTATTGTTTTTTGATTATCATGAAATTATGATGTTCGAGATATTCTAATTCCGTTAATAATTTATCATTTTCTATGAAGTCATTCACATTATCAATCTCTTTAAACCTACCTTCTCGAACCCAGTTGTTTTCATAACTCATATCCATCATTCTAATTTTGTGTCCTAATTCATAAAACAACCTATCACCATCAGATACTTGATTAATATCTCTCATAGGTGACATATCAGCTAAAATTCCTGTAATCATAATTTCTTTTTTTAATTTGTAAAACAATAATTTAACTAAACCTAACAAATGATAAAAAACATTAAAACGATTGTTTATCATCAACCGTTAGCAGTAATACTACATTCCATCTCCGAATATAGTTTTCTGCGTTAAATCTTTTTCTTTTCTTTTTTCTTCCACCCTCTTTAAAGAAATATTAAAATAGTTTTCGTCTAATTCAATACCTATAAACCCTCTATTCAACTCTTTACTTGCAATTGCTGTTGTTCCTACACCTAAAAATGGGTCTAAAACAATTTCATTTTCTTTGGTAGAGTTTTCTATTAAAACTTTCATTAAGTCAATAGGCTTTTCCGTTGGGTGTATAGGCTTTCCATCTTCACCTTTTGTTTTTTGGTTTGGAAATTGTAGCAAGTCGCTTGTTCCACAATTATTTATTTTAACAAAAGCACCCTTTCGCAAAAACAAGATAAACTCAAATTGGCTCATATATGCTTGGCTCATTATCTTATTATCTTTTGCCCAAATCATAGTTTTTACTAAATGAAACTCACTGTCATTTATAGCATCTAAAAATGGGTAAAGGTTTTTATTATTACACATAATATAACAATGTCCTGTGTCTTTTAACACTTTGTAGAGTTTGGGTAGCCATTCTTTTATAGTTAAACTATTTTTGTTAAATACGTTTCCATTTCTCATTTTTTCATCCAACATCATCCCACCTGCGTTAGTATAACCACCTCTTGTTGTTACTTTGTACGGTGGGTCGGTAGCAATCAAATCCACCTTATAATCTTTTGCTATCATTCTGTCTAAAACATCAATAGCGTTTTCATTTAATAATTTTTCCATTTTTATATTTTACCTAATTTCAAAACTAATATTCGATTACAAAAAAGCCACTTATTCCAAATAACTTTATAACTACCAATCCAAATTTTACCTACATCATAAAAATCAGTTTCTCTGTTTTCTTTCAGTATGTATTTTACTTGTATCATATATTTTAATATTTTTCACCGCACAAAAAAGAAAAGAAAAAGGTTCACTTCCCCGATTGAGCATTTGTTGTTAATTACCGTACTACTGCTAACAGCGTATATGTGCAATACGCTTTCAGCATTTATTGTTAATTTAAACTTTCGTTTCTGCATACTGCACATATACGCAAAACGTTATAAGCCATTTTGAGAATCCGCTTCGTAAGAAACAAAATCTACTGTTTGAAGAAATTCTTGTTGTTGATATTCTCCATTAACTTTGTATTCCAATTCTTTTTTGATTTGTTCTTTAAACTCCTGAATAGCCTGTTCAATTTGACCTTCTTTGAATCCGTTGTGGTTACTGAATGAATTGATAGTTACTTTAAATTTCAACTCAACAATAATTTCTTCATTTACATTTTTACTTCTTTGTGACATAATAATTTGAATAAAACGGCTTATAACAGCACCTATGCAAAAGCAGGGGTGTAGTGGTAGCCGAAAGTTTGTGCATCCTTAGTTAGTTTAGTGCTAAAGGCAAGTAAGGTGCATTTAAACCCTGCCTTCGCATAGCTGCATCACGTTATAAACAATATTAAGAAACGTGTTCCCTTGTATTAAGTTCTGTTTTAATTAAATACAAAAAATCTTTATGTTCATTGTATTTTTGTTCCATATCCACTTGTGATGTTCGTGCTTCCCATATCATTTCACCGCATCCACAACTACACCAATAGCCAGCACCATAAAATCTTCTACGTTCTCCTTTATAAAATCGTAATAGATTTTTTGTGTTTAATTTCCTTATTTCTTCGATTGACTTTCTCATAATAAAAACTGTTTATAACAACAAATATAATAAACTTTTTTGAATAAACAAACTATTTATAAAGTTTTTTTATTTTTAAATGATATTTATATAAAAAATATTATATTATGAACGAACTTGATAAAGTTAAAAAATTAATGTTTGGTAATACATCTAGTAAATCAACAATCAAAGAAGATGTTAATACTTATAGTGATTTAAAAGGAAATAAATATAGAATTATCCAAGAGGGTACTAAATTTTATATTAAAAAAAATAAACCAAACACTGAAGGATTATTGAACGAAGATTTTAATTATATGGGTGGATTAGAGAAAAAGAATAAAGAATCTTTTACTAATATAACCACTGCAACAAAAAGATTAAATATTATTATTAATTCAATTAACGAATCAGTTAGTAAACCATCTGTAAATAAAGATACATTTAGTGAAACAAAACAATTAATTAACGAATCAGAAGATAAAAATATTGAAAAAGTTGAGGACTTTATTATAAATGAAGTTTTTGAAGTAAACAATAACTTACCTTTTGAAAATTTAACATTAACTGAATGTCTTAATTTAATTTATGATTTAAAACAAAATAATTTGGTTAATGAATCAGATACTTTGAAGTCAGTTTTAAAACAATTAGAAGTTAAAGATTTAAACGAACAATTGTCAGCAATACAATTACATTATGTAAATAAAGTTTTATCTGAACAGAGTTTAATTTCTTATGATAACTTATTAATGGAAGAATATATTGATTTATTGGATGAAACTAAGGTTAAGATTGATTTAGATAAATTGACTGATAAACAAGAAGATGAAACTCCTGAAAGTTTTTCTGACTTTGATACAGAAGGTAGTACAGAAGATGTTGAATCAGATGAAGATACTTTAGATTTCGAGGGAGATGAAGAACCAACTGAAACTAATGATAACCCTTTTGGTGAAGAACCTTTTGATGCAGGTGTTGAAGCTGATGAAGAAACTGACCCTAAAAAATTCTTAGAACAATTAACAGGTAAATTAGGACAATCATTAAGAGATTATAATTCAAAACAAGAAACTGTTGACGCTGGATTACAAAAATATATTATTAATTCAGTTATTTCAGCTTTAGATTTAAAAGATTTTAATGAAGGTGATATTGAAGATGTAGTATCTAAATTAAAAGATAATAAAATAGAAGATGCTCCTGCTGAAGATAACGTTACTGACCAAGAAACGGATTCAGAACAAAGTCAAGAAGAAGAAGAAGTTGAATCGACTGAAGATGTTTCTACAGATGCACCATTAGATGAGAGTTTAAAGAAGTTTGAATTTTATGGATATAAAGGTAGAAAAGATGCAGATGTTGAATTTTCTGTTGTTTCAAAACCAGTATCTTTAAATGAAAATAAAAAAGCTATTAAAGTAACAAATAAAAGTAATATGACTGGTGATTTAAATATCGATGGTTATGTTATTGCTGAAAGTAAAGAAAAAGCATTAAATATTTTATTGGAAAATAAACATAGAATTATTTAACAAAACAAATTATTAATTAACAATTAAACCACATTTTATATTAAATGTGGTTTTTTTCTTCCTATAATAAATAAAAATTAAATATGTACTTAGCTTATATAAATGAATTAGGTTGTGATTGGAAAGATGAAAATCATTATGAATTTTTATTTGTTGATGATTTAACTAAAGTTGAGAATAATGGTGTTTTATATCATTGGGATATTTACCCAGCTTCAGGTGCAGCAATGAAACCTGAAAAAGAATTAATATCTGTAGTAGGTAAATTAAAAACCGATATTAAATTAGATTTGATTCAAAATAGCGATAGTTTCTCTTATTATGATTGTATTGACGGTGTTATAGCTATGGCTTGGCAAAATTTAGATAACTTAGATGAATACCCAGAAAAAAGATTATATTTTACTTATGGTGAAACATTAAGTGAAATTAAAGATAAATTATACGAAATTGATATCGATTTAGTTATTGCATAAACCTATAGTGCTCTTTTTGCTCAACAGCTTTATCCAATAATATTTTTAATTTCTTATTGTTATCTGCCCGCATCATTTCCATATTTTTAATTTGACTATCCAAATTATAACGCTTGTACATTGAAACTGTTAAATCATTATTGATTTTAACATATTCTTTATCTTCATTATTATCAGAAATTAACCAAACTTTTCCCTCAAAGAAATCATCAACTTTTTCACCAAGTTTTTCAGTTATTTTATTGGTTAACCAAGTTTTCAAATCTTTTCCGTTCTTAGAATCGAAAACAATTTCTTCTTTAATAATCTCTCTTAAAATATTTGTTAATTTCATTTTCTTTAAATTTATTCAATATATCCGCACTCAACATAAGCCAAGTTGTAAACTGTACCATTAGGATTAATTATTTTACCAACAACATATTTAACATTATTGTCAAATCCTTGTGATAACGGAGTTGCATTACAACCACCAGGATTAATTCCTACATTTGAAGATAACTTCTTGGTAAACTCGTCAGGTTTCCATCTATATATGTAACTACCTGTGATTGGTTTTCTAAAAAATTCTTTCTTCATTTTTTTTATATATAAATACATATTAAAAACTATTTATCTCTAAATAACACTTAGAAAATACTATAATATAGTACAAATATACGAAATATATGGCAAATAAACTAACCCCATTTCAAAAGATTAATTCATTATTTAATAAAGGTGTAGTAAAACCTATTACGAATACATATACTATTAATGACGAAGAGTTTTTAAAGTTTGATAATAAGGAAGAATTAGATTACGAAAAATTAAAAAGACAACAAAATTTACATTTAACTAATCAATGGAAAAGAGTTGAAGGTGTAAGTATTGATAAAGCATTTAATGTTGAGAACACTAGAATGTCTTCTTATACTGACTTTGAAAATATGGAGTTTTATCCTGAAATCGCCTCGGCACTTGACACATATATGGAAGAATGTTTACATGGTTCAACCATTATTCCATTATTAAATGGTAAAGAATTAACTATAAAAGAAATATACGAAAATAATTTAAAAGATTTTTGGGTTTATAGTGTTGATTTAAATACTAATAAAATAACACCATCAAAAGTTGAAAAGGCAATTTTAAAAGGTACACAAAAAGTTTTTAAAGTAACACTAGATGACGACACTGAAATTCTATGTACAGATAATCATAAATGGTTGAGATATGATAATACTTGGATTGAAACTAAAGATTTAATTTACGGTGAATCTTTAAAGTCAATGTCAAAAAGACTTGACTATAAGGGTTACGAAAAAGTTAGTTTAACTAATTTTAATGGTGATACAAAACATACTCATACTATAGTTGCGGAAAACGTGTTGAAAAATTTTAAAGAGCAACTTAATAAGAATAATCCGTTTAATGAGAAAATAGTTGTTCATCATAAATCATTTAATAAATTAAATAATGACCCTAACGAATTAGAATATATGTTATGGTCAGCCCATCAGAAATTACACACCGATTTAAATAAAAAAAGATGGGAAAATGAAGAGTTTTCAACTAAGATGAGAAAAATATTTAGTGAAAATGCTAAAAAATTAATGGCTAATATAGATAAAAAAGAATTAGCTAAAAGGTTAAATGACGGATTGAAAAATAAGTTAGCCACATTAACACTGGAAGAACAAAAGAAATTATTAAATAGAGGCGGTAAACATAATGGAATGTACGGTAGTGAAAGATTTGGTAAATTAAACCCAAATTATGACCACACTAAAACTGATATAAATGATATAGATGAACTAGAATATATTAAATTTAATATGTCCATATCCATAAATAGAAATAAAGCTTGTGCTGAAAAATTTAATTTAAATAGAAGTAGAGTTATTAAATTAAATAAAAAGATATGTGAAAAATACGGAGTTAAATGTATGTATAATTTAGATTACCTATTTAATGAAGGATTTAATATAAATAATATTAAAAATTATTTCGCTAAAAATATAAATTCAATATTAGAAGATTACGCAAACGAATACAATATAAAACCATATAAAATATATAGCTTTTTAAGAACTAAAGGTTATAAAAATTTATCTGATTTAAAAGCTACCATTGGTAATCATAGAGTTATTAAAGTAGAGTATCACAGTGAAACCGAGGTGTATGATTTAGTGAATTCATCTGTTTCACAAAACTTTGCAGTTAAATGTAATAATGGTTACATTATATCACATAACTGTACCACAGTAAACGAAAAAGGTGATATTATTAATATTTACTCAGATTCACAAAGAGTTAAAAATATATTAGAAGACTTATTTAATAATAGATTAAGCTTACATACCACATTACCAATGTGGACAAGGAATACGGGAAAATATGGGGATAATTTCATTTATTTAAATTTAGATAGTGATTTAGGAGTTAAAGAATGTAAACAATTGCCTAATTATGAGATAGAAAGAAGTGAGGTGGGATTGTTAAATCAACTTAGACATGGTAGTGCTGATAATGATGATTTATCGTTTATATGGAGAGATGAAGGTGTAGTATTTAAACCTTGGCAAGTTGTACATTTTAGATTATTAGGTGATGATAGAAAATTACCTTATGGTGTTTCTTTATTGGAGAAATCAAGACGTATATGGAAGATGTTAATGATGGCTGAAGATGCTATGTTGGTTTATAGAATAACAAGAGCACCTGAAAGAAGGGTTTATAAAGTTTTCGTGGGTAATATTGATGAATTAGATGTTCCTGCTTATATTCAAGATATTGCTAACAAATTTAAGAGAGACCCTGTTATTGACCCTAAAACAGGGCAAGTTGATTTAAAATATAAAGTAGCTTCAGTTGACCAAGATTTCTTTATTCCTGTAAGAAATGAAAATGCAGCTAACCCTATTGATACATTACCTGGGGCTTGTTTATCTTTGGATACAAAAATTGAAGTATTTAAGAAGGGTAGCTTGGAATTAAGTGAAATTATTGAAAGATTTGATAAAGGAGAAGAATTATGGGCGTATTCAGTTGACCCAATATCGGGTAAATTTATGCCAGGTAAAATAACTTGGGCTGGTGTAACTAGAAAAAATACTGATGTAGTTAAAATAACCTTAGATAACGATGAAACTATTATTTGTACACCTGACCATAAATTTCCTTTAAAGAATGGTGAGAAAGTACAAGCAAAAGACTTAATGGTTAATGATTCTTTATTTTCATTTAATAGAGAATACGAAACAATTAATGGTTATGACATTGAATTCGAAAAAATATATGACCATTATGAAAATGAATTTGTTATGGTTAATAGAATTTTTTATGATAATAAGAAGTTGATTAACACAAATGCTGGTATGAATATAAAAGAAACTTTAGAAGCATACAGGTTTAGTAATAGATTTAAAAAGGATAAAGATTTATTGATTTTATTGGTTGATACTTTGTTGGAAAACAGAAAAGACCCTGAATTGGTTATGAAGAAAATCAACACTAAAACACATCCTTTACATATTAAGTTTTATGAAATGGCTAATCAGTCAAATGATTTTGTTAGAAGACATAATAAAAAGGTGTTATTAGAAGATTCTGTTAATAGATTTTTAAGAAAATTCAAAATTAAAAATTTAACAGCGTTATCATATAAAGTTAAATTTTTTAATCATAAAGTTAAAAGTGTTGAATTTTTAACCGATAAAATTGATACTGGTACTATTACCATTGACGGACAGGAACAATTACATGATTTTCATACATTCGCATTAACAGCAGGGGTTTATACTTATAACTCAAATTTAGACGCTATTGCTGATATTGAATATTTACAAAACAAATTATTTACATCGTTAAGAGTACCTAAACCATTTTTATCTTTTGATAGCTCAACAGGTGATGGTAAAAATTTAGCTTTACAAGATGTTAGATTTAGTAGGACAATTAATCGTGTACAACAATCAATGTTATTGGGGTTAAATCAGATTGCTATATTACATTTATATTTATTAGGGTTTGATGACGAGATTGATAACTTTAGATTAACATTAAACAATCCTTCTTCACAAGCAAATATGTTAAGGATTGAAATGTTACAAACGAAATTAAATGCGTATAAAGACGCAGTGTCTGATGCTGGTAATGGGTTTCAACCTATGTCAATGTCTAAAGCTAAGAAGGAAATATTAGGTATGAGTGATGATGAAATTAGACAAGATTTATTGGAACAAAGATTGGAAAAAGCAGCTGCGGCTGAATTAGATAGAACAACAGATATTATTAAACGAACTAAAGTATTTGATAAGGTAGATAATATTTACGGAGACCCTAATGCTAAATACGAATATGAGGTTGACCCTAGTACTGCACCTGAAACTGGTAGTGAATCATCAGGAGGTGGCGGTGGTGGATTTACCACTGATAGTCTAGGCGGTGGTTTTGAGGATATGGGTGGAGATGAAGAATTAGGTGGTGATATTGATTTAGGTGGTGACGTTGATACTAGTGCCGCAGAAGATTTAGGAGATATTGAAGTACCAGAAGTTGAATTGCCTGATGAGAGTACTAGCAATTTTAAAACGTTAATATTTGAAAATTATAAAAAAAGTAAACAAGATAAAGTTGTACCAACTAAAATGATTGATAGGAACTTTAAAATTAATAAGTCCATTATGGATATCTTGGATAAAGATAATTTTAATAAATAATTAACTTATTAAAATTAATTGATATTTATTTATATATAAAAATAGAATTATGGATTTCGGAAGATTACAAGATAGTATAAATACAATTATAGTTGAAAATTATGAAAATAAAGAATTTGTTAAACCTTTTGTAAAGAAGTATATTAAATTATTAAAGGAAAATAAAGTTTTAAATTCATTGTTCATTGTTTATAATAACATTAATACAACTAACTTAACAGATAATAATTTAATTAGAGAAGTTATTGAAACATCTATTAATTCTATTAAAGAAAAATATAATACAAAAGAAATTAATGAAACAGTTAAATTATTAAAAGAAGAATTAAATATTGAGATTGTTAGTGATGAAGAAAACCCTTTATATGATTATATCAAAACTTTATTAGTTAAAGAACATAATGTTAAGAATATTAAATTAATCAATGAAACTAAAGAGAATTTAATTAAATTAATAAAAGATAAATCAAATAGAAATAATATTAACTTAATTAATAATAAAGAAAATGTTGAGTTAGTTAACGAGATTAAATCATTAGACGATTTAGATATTATTGCCGACATATCTTTAAAGAAATTGGATGAGAAATATAATTTAGGTAAAATAGAAAAATTAATATTAGAATCTAAGGTTGCTGAAGAGGAGGAAGATAAAATTAATATGTTTAATGTATTAAAGGAAGAAGCAAAAAAATCTTTAGATAAAATTATTGAAGAAAATGTTGTTGCAAACGATATTAAAGTTTTAGCTTTAAATGCTAAAGTTAAATTATATGAAATGTCTTATGACTCTGAAAGATATAATAGTGATATAGATAAGTTCGCAACAATAATTTCTGATAATATAGATTAATATGGAAAACGTTAATTTAGAACTAATATTACATAGATTGAGTGAGATTTCAGAAAGTCAAAAAAATAGCTTACTACAATTAGCTAGAATGGAACAACGTTTATCTAAGTTAGATACATTAAGTGAGACTGTAAGTGATATTAAGGATTGGAAAAAAGATATTCAAGACACTATATCGCATTCAGAATTAAAAGAATTAAAAACTTGGAAAACAAATGTTATGGAAGTTATATCACCAAAACAATTAGATGAATTAATTAATGAGGTTGAGAAACTAAAAACTTTTAAAACTCAATCAACTATGATATGGATTATTGTTCAAGCTATTATAACTATAATTACAACTATTTCAATTTTTTATAAATAACAACATATTTATTAATAAACATTATAATGTCAAATATCAAAATATTAAAAGCTAATGAAATCGGTTATGGTTATTTAATCGAACATGATGCTGGTTTTATTGACCCAAGTTTAAATGATAATAAGAAATTTATTAATGAGGTTAATAAATTAAATGTTGGTGATAAGATTATTGAAGAACCATTATATTTATATGCAGTTTTGCAAAAGTATGGTGTTAAGAATAGAAACGGTAGAGTTTATCCAAAAGAAATATTAATTAAACAAGCGGAAGCTTATTTTGAATATATAAGAACTAATTCGGCTATTGGTGAATTAAATCACCCTAATGATACTGTAATTAACCTAGAAAGAATATCACATAACATTGTTGATATGTGGTGGGATGGAAAATCGTTAATTGGTAAGTTGGAAGTTATTATGTCACCAGGATTTGTGAATGGCGGTATTATTTCATGTTCAGGAGATATGGTCGCTAATTTAATTAGAAAGAATATTAGAATTGGTGTTTCATCAAGAGGGTTAGGTTCTGTTAAAAATATTAATGGAGAAACAGTTGTTCAAGATGATTTTGAATTAATTTGTTGGGATACCGTATCTACACCATCTACACCAGGTTCTTATACATTTACTAAAATGGAAGAAACAAAACCATTTGTTGAGTCAGAAATAAGAGAAAATAAAAATATTTTGATAGAAAAGTTAAATAATTTTTTAAATATTTAAACTTTTTACTTTTTAAGATATATTTATATAAAAATAATTTTTTAGTAATAAATAAAAAATGAGCAAAAAAATAATTGAAGAATCTTTAAAAGAGTATAAACAAATTAAAGAAACTTTAAAAGGTAACGCAAAAGAAATACTTCGTAATACAATGAGCGAAGAAATTAGTGGGTTAATAAAAGAATCTCTTGAAGATGAAGAAGAGGAAGAAATTGTTGATGTTGACAATGAAACTGAATTAGAAGATGTTGATGTAGAAGTTAGCGATGAAACTAGTGATGTTGAATTAGGTGACGAAACAATGGATTCTGAAATCGAATTTGATACTGACGAAATGGAAGTTGAAGATGAATCAGGTTTAGATGTTACAGATTACGATATGGAATTTGACAACACTGAAATTGATTTAACTGGTGAAACTGATATGGATAAAGTATTTAGTATTTTCAAAAAGTTGAAAGACGATGATGAGATTGAAATTGTATCCGATAAAACAGTTAAATTAACCGATGAAGATTCAGGTAATGAATATGAAATTAGGTTAGATGAAAACGAGGAATCAGAAGAAGATATCATGTTTGAAATCGAAATGGAAGATGAATCTGAAGAAGAAGTTATGGAAGAAATGGAAACCGTTATGGATGAGACACAAGATGAAGAAGAAATCGTGTACGAAATCGAAATGGATGAAAATGAAGAAGTACTTTGTGAAACAGGTGATTGTAATGAGGTTTCTGAAGAATATGTAGATATTAAAGAACATGCAATCTTAAAGAAAAAATATGATACAGTTTTAAATGAAGTTAAAGAAATGAGAGTTAAAGATAAGCAATATCAAAAAACTTTAAACGAATTTAAAACATTGTTGAATGAGGCTGTTTTAATGAATTCAAACTTGGCTTATGTAACTAAATTATTCACTGAAAACACTACTAACTTTAAAGAAAAGAAAGTAATCGTTGAAAGATTTGATAATGAAGCTAAAACTTTAGAGGAATCTAAAAGATTATATAAGACAATTAAGAATGAATTAGCTAACACTAAGACTTCAACTGACAACAAAGTTAAGATTAATGAAAGCTTACAACCAAGTAACAGTAAATCAATTACATTACAAGAATCAACTACTTATGTAGATGAAGGGTTACAAAAATCATTAAGTTTAATGAAAAGAATTAATAAATAATAATAAAGAATAAAAATTAATAAACAAAAGTAAATTATGGAATTATTACGTAGTGCACAAGTTGGTGATATTGAATTACGCCAACAAGAAAAAACAAGAAAAATCGTTACCGAAAGATGGGAAAAATTAGGTTTCTTAGATGGTGTTGAAGGCGATTTAAAGAATAACTTAGCGGTATTATACGAAAACCAAGCTAAAGAAATTTTGAAAGAAGCAACTAATGCAAATTCTTCTGGTTCATTTGAAACAGTTGTATTCCCTGTAATTAGAAGAACTTTCTCTAAATTATTAGCTAATGATATCGTATCAGTACAAGCTATTAACATGTCAATTGGTAAATTATTTTACTTCATCCCTAAAACATCTTCTCGTGTTGATGCAAATGGTAATGCAGGTGTAAATGATTATATCTACGGTGGTGCTAACTCTGTTTACTCTGCTCACACTTCAATTGCTGCTGAACAATTAGCACAATGTGTATCTAGTGGTTGTAACATCACTAAATACCAAGAGAAAAGTTTATACGATTTATTTTACAATGACGGATTGTTTGACAATTCTAAAGGTAAAATCACTATTGGTGCTTTAGCTGCTGAACCAGTTAAATTTGGTGCTAATGGTAACTTCGTTACTGCTGTTGGTGAAACTTTAGCTGCATCTAATGATGGTACAGTAAGAGGTGTTATCTTAAAATTAACTGGATTTACTTCTACTAACAAAGGTCGTTTAACTGGTCCTGTTGGAAATGAAATGGATTCTGAATCTTTCTTAGCTACTTTAAAAGTTGTTAATGCAACAGGTTCTGATATCGTTAACCCTGACGGTAATGTAGTTGCTGCTGATGGTAAAGAAGTACGTTTCAGATTAGTTACTCAACAATACGGTAAAGGTATCGTTGCTTATAATGATATTTGTGATTCAGAAGGTGCAATTTATGTTGAGGCTAACTTAACAATCCCTGCTGACCAAAGTACTTTTGACGGCTTTATTGGTGTAAGTGGATTTACTGCTGACACAACTACTTTCATCGCATCTTACGCTTCTTACTCTAGTTTAGAGAACGAAACTGAAATGGCTGAAGTATCTTTTGAAATGGATAGCGTAGTAGTTTCTGCTGAATCTCGTAAAATGAGAGCTACTTGGACTCCTGAATTAGCACAAGACGTTAGTGCATACCACAATATTGATGCAGAAGCTGAATTAACTACTTTAATGTCAGAGCAAGTTGCAGCTGAGATTGATAGAGAGGTATTAATTGATTTAAGAAAAGGTGCTACACAAGTTTTAGACTGGGATTACGCTGGTTGGAGAAAAGTTTCTAACGTTTCTACTAAATATACACAAAAAGAGTGGAATCAATTATTGGTTACTAAAATTAACCAAGTTGCTGCTCAAATCCAAAAAGCAACATTAAGAGGTAGTGCTAACTTTATCGTTGTATCTACTGAAATTTCAGCAGTATTTAACGATTTAGATAATTTCCACGCAACTGATGCAGGTGCTGACGAAGATATGTACTCTTTAGGTATTTCTAAAATTGGTTCATTAGGTGCACGTTTCAAAGTATACGTTGACCCTTATGCTCCTGCTGGTACAGCATTAATTGGTAGAAAAGGTTCTAGCTTAATGGATACAGGTTATATCTATGCTCCATATGTTCCTTTAACATTAACAGCAACTTTAACTAACTTTAATACTTTCTCTTCTGTAAAAGGTATTATGACTCGTTACGCTAAGAAAATGGTTTCTAACCGTTTCTACGGTAAAGTTAACTGTTTCAACTTACAAGTATTTGATACTAGAGAGTTAAGATAGTAGTTAAATAACTAATATAAAAAAAGGTGGTAAATTATTTACCACCTTTTTTTTTCCATTTATAATCAGAATGTCGTTTAAAGTATAAACCTGGTTCAAATGTTTTATTATTCATAATAATATTCATAGCAATATCCAATTCAGATAATAATTTATCGATATTATTTTTTCTTTCTTCATTAAATTCATAATCATGAACTTCATCATTTTGAATATCTAATTTAAATCCATATAAAATAATTGTACATATTCTATATAAATCTTTATTTATTTCACCAAAAGGATATTCCGAATTAATTATAGGTAATTTAATATCTTTATTTTCTTTATTATATGGGTCAAAACACCAATCTAAGTTGGTAATTAAATCAATATGTTCTTTTTTTAATTCAAATTCAATAAGCATATTATATATTTTTTAAGGATAAGTAATTTTCAATTTCATTTACATTGTGTAAATCAAAATCATAAAATAAATTCTCATTAGCCACTTCAATAAATTCATCAGTTAATGACTCAACATTCCAAATTAAATAACCATGTTCATTAACTGTTTCACCAAAGTTTTGTTGAATAAGTGAACTAGGATATTTTAATTTAACTTTTTTACCGTTATTTTCAAATGAAAATTCTTGTAATTTATGTATATCACCTAATAAAACTAAATCACATCCTTTAAAATGTTCAGTTGTTGCACCGTGTTCAATAGTATAACCAATACTAGTTTGTGAACCAATTAAAGGCGCATGAAATAATCCGATATATTTAACATCTTTATTTGGATTGGTTATTTTATATTCTTCTATATTAGGTGCTGAATTATTTTCAAATATAGAATAGTTACACCAAACAATGTTATCATCTTCATAACACTTAGATTCTTTAAGATAAGAAATATTTGGGTGAGATAATATTTCAATAATAGGTGTAATACTATCCATTCTATCTTTATTATTCTCCAATAAATCATGGTTGCCTGCAACAATAACTGTTTTGAACATATCAGCGCATAATTTAAGAAACTTTGCAGCAAGAACCATCTGTTCATTAGATATGTTTGTTTTTTGGTGTAATAAATCGCCTACAATCACAACACGTACTTCATCTGAAGTATAACCTTTAAATCTTTTTTTAATGTCTTTAAATAAGTTATTGAATACTTCTTTGTATTCGTCATGATATTTTAATGTTCTGATATGGATATCAGCCAAATGAATAATTTTCTTTATCATAATATTATATTGTTAATTTAACAGATGAATATGATGTGTCAAGTTTACATTTTAATGTGTTTTTTGAAATAACTTCAACATCAATACAGGTAAATTCAAAATGAACTGAATTTGTTGTTTCATTCCAAGAACGTACAAATAACTCACCTACACCATTTACTATAGCTAATTTATCTTTGATAATGATTACATCGTCATTTGAGAATTTAGCCATATAATATTCAATAGAATGTTTATTTAAACTATCTAAAATCGTTTTTAATTCATCTAATTTGTTCATTGGTTTATTTTTTATTAATTAATAATGTTCAGCAAAGATATATATTATTTTTCAATTAAACAAACTTTTAATCAAAAAATATACTTAAATTAAGATTGTTTAAGTTGTTTAACTGAATATATATAGGTAAAGTTAAATGTTTAATATTTTTATTTTTAAAACATAATTCAGTTTCTGTTATATTATTGAAAAAAATATGAACATCTAAAGGTTTTAATAAAAAATCAAATAATGTATTAAAATTTTCAGTTAAAATAAAATTCTTACTAAAAGAATCGGCTCGATATAAAAACATAATTAATAAAATGTTAATGTTAATTTATTATCATTTATATTGTTTAATTGAACATAAATTGGTGTTAATAACTCCGTAATATCAGACCCATTAAAAATACTACAGATAATATCGTTTTCTATTAACAAATAATCACCTATATTCACTAAATTAATTCCACCTCTGCTATAAGTAAATTTATTATCTATAACAATATATCTTCCTTCTGATAATGTGTCTTTATATAAAAACATAATTAATAAAATGTTAATGTTAATTTATTATCATTTATATTGCTTAATTGAAATACATAAGCGTAAATAATCTTATTATTCCAAAGTTATCTACTATATTATATATAACGCCGTTTTCAATTAAAAAATAATCATTTATATTTAATAACTCAACTCCGTAATATTGTGTTAAAATATGTTTAAGGTTATCATCAATTAAATAATAATTCTTTTCTAAAACATATAAATCAATAGTACTCAACATATAATTCTTGATTAATTATGTTATTTATTTGAATAAATATAGGTAATCTTAATGAAACAATTTCATTATTTATTAAAGTTAACTCGTTATTAGATATAATAACAAAATATTCTATTAATTCCTTACTAGAATACATTATATCGTGAAAAACATCATAATTAGATTCATGAACTAAAGCAAATGAACCAAAAGTACCTATTTTATATAAAAACATATTAAGAGAATATTAAAGTTAATTCAGGATTGTTAATATTATTTAAATTTAAGTAAATCGGTGAAAATAATAACTTTAATTTATTATTAGAAATAAAATAATATTCGTTATTATTTTTAATAACAAAAAATTTATTAATATCTAATTGTGGTATTAATAAATTTCTAAAATTAATAAATAATTCAAGTTTATTATCAGTGATAAAATATGTATCAGGAATAAACGAATGTTTAAATATCTCCATTTAATTAAAATGTTCGTTATTTTGTTCAAAATAGTTATATATGTTTTAAATAACGAACAAATATAATAGAAATATTTTAATTAACCAATTTTATAGTAATGTTTTTCTCCGTTTGGTTTTGAATAAGAAACTATATTTGATTTAACTCTATAAATTACATCTAATTTTCCTGTATATTTTTTTGCTGTACCTTTTTTTAAATAACCTATAGTACAGTGTGGTTTATAGTCAGGATAAGAATTTGTGTGAGGTAATGTTTTTAATTTTTCATTCATTTCAAACAAACCTTTATCTTTTAATTTAAATATTAAAACATCGTATTCATCATTTTCAAAACAATCAATATCTAATAAATTAACAGTTTTTTCTGAGAATGTTTTAATAATTTTAACTACATCACTATCAGGTACATCCTCATGTATCCCATAGAGTGCGGTGCAATGCGGTTCTGTCTGTAAACCTAAATCATCGCCGTGATAAATATCGTTTTCATCAATCATTGATTGAATATTGTTCCATATTTCTTTTTTAATAGGAAGGTTTAACATAACACAACCGTAATCATAAGTTTTATTTTCCATAGTTTAAATAATTTTTTAATGTATCTACAATTAATTTTGAACTGTTACCGTCACCGTAAGGACTATCAATAAATATTTCGTAATCATTTATATGTTTATAAAATTGATTCTTTAAATCTAAAGGTGTCTTAACAATAAAAGATGATTTATCTACAGTTTCAACCCTTTCAGTTACTTCTCTACAAACTAAACATTTTTTATTAAAAAAAGAACATTCCTCCTGTAACCCCCCACTATCTGTTATAACCAACTTACATTTAACCAATAATTCAATTAACTCATTATGTTGTAACGGCTCAATAACTTTAACATCAGTCAAAATATCTTTATATTTAATAACATTAGGGTTTGGGTGTATAGGTAAAATAAACTCAATATGTTTGTTATTTTTTGCTAATTCATTAATTTCTATAAACCAATCATGTATTATATCGTGATTTTCACGTCTATGCATAGTGATTAACACTTTATTTTCATATACACATTTATTTTTATATGGTAAAAGATTATCTAAAACAGTGTTGCCAACTATATAACTATCGGTTTTAATATTTTCATTTAATAAATTATTTAAATTTGTTATTGTAGGACATAAATTAATATCAGATATTACCGAAACCAATTTTCTATTAATTTCTTCTGGAAATGGATTGTATTTATCAAAACTTCTTAACCCAGCTTCCAAATGTATAACCTTTATATTTCTGTTAAAAGCATTAATACATAGTGCTAATACGGAAGTTGTGTCGCCTTGAACCAAAATATATTCAATATTATCGAAAATATGTTTTGGTATCATTAAACAATTTATTATAATATTGTTTAATCTATTATCAGAGTAATCCTCAATAGTGATTGAATAATCAAAATTTTTTTCCGCTATATTAGTATGTTGCCCAGTAAATAACACTTTATAATCTATATTGTTTTTAATAAATTCCAATACTATTGGTTTTATTTTTATATATTCTGGTCTAGTTCCGTAAGTTAGTAATATCATATTGTTTTGTTAAAATTTATTATCTTTTATAAAATTATAGGTAACTATTCTTTTCTTAGTTCTATATTCACCATGCATTTTACTATCTAAATTATCATCATGATAAACCATAGAGTAATTAGGTCTTATTACATTAGAATTTAGTTTAATTAACGCTGTTGTTATATGTTGCCAAAATCCAACTGAAGCACCTACCCCTAATTTTTTATTTGGTGGTGGAATTTTATATCTTAAAACTTCTAATATTTTTTTATCAAATAAACAAATACCATCTAATTTTTTTTTGTCTTTAAAAACTGACAATGCTTTTTCATCTATAATATTATTGAAAGCATATAAATGTGGACAAACAGCTAATGTTTTATTATTTTTTTTATTTTCTATATAATAATAATCTAATAACTTATCTAAGAATTTTTCACACAAAATAAAATCATCATCCATTTGTAAATACAATTTAGTGTTAATAGTTTTAACCCTATCCCAAAGTATATTTATTAGTTTATAATACCCATCTTTACCTTCATTTATAGATTTAGTCAAAACCGTTACATTTTTAAAGTGTTCTTCAATATTAGTATATCTATCATCTGTCGACCCATCGTTACCTATTAAAATATGATAATTATATTTACTAGTCTGATTATTAAATTGAGTTAATAACCTAGTTAATAAGTCATATCTATTATATGATGTTATCATAATTACAATATCTTTTACCATATACACACTTTATTTGTATTTTTACCTTTATGATACCCTCTATTATTACCAACTAAATAAGGATTTAATGTTGACCCAATATCTAAATATATATTATTTTTATTAACTGACCATAATTTAGCACTTAACATATTCCCTAGTGGTCCTGCGCAAAATAAAAATAATTTATCTTTATAATCAACCAAAGATAGTTCATTAATTAAATTAAAATTATCAATCCATGCGGTATTAGTTATAGGTATAAACTCTTCTACTTTAAAAGGTAAATTATTGATATTGGCGTTTTTATTTGCTATTAAAATTACATTATGATTATTAAATTCAGGTAAGAAATTTCTCTTAAAAAATTCATAATTAGAATTAACAAAAATATTAGCCCAAGTTAAATAATCATTACTTACACCTACATTATCACGCATCCATTTAGTATCTTTGTTACCAACACAACACGGACACGATATACCCACATAATACCCTATTTCATTATATTTAAATGAGTTTAATAATTCTTTATGGTAAAGATTATGTTCATCTGGATTAAAAGTCCAATTATCACAATTAGTTATTTTTTTATTAGTTAATATAGCAAATTCACCGTCAGCATATTTAGAAAACGCAAATTTATATTTATTTTTTAATAAATTAAAAATAACCTCTATATCATTTTTAAAAGTTTTATTAATATCATTAAACTTAGTTACTAACTCTTTTCCAACCATTTTTAATTAATGTTTTAACTATATCACTTCTTTGTTTAAGATGATTAGAATTAGAAATAGAATGTGCATTTTTATCCATACCCCAATCTATACCATTTTCATTAGAAATATTATTATTATTTGACCAAAGATTAAAACTATTTAACGGATGAGGAGGGACAAAAGTCTTTATATTATTTTTTTGTGCAACATATGAAAAAAACATATCCTCACCGTTATCCCAGCTAGGTGGTGTTTCTAACCACATAAACTTTGAATATTCTTGTTTAAAGAACCAAGCGTGTCCAACTAAATCAACTTCTTTTATTTGATTATTTTTTTCACCATTCCAACCCACTTTTACATTAGGTAAGTAATCATCTTTTTTTAAAATAACTCCACTACCACCATATATACCGTCTTTAATTTTAATCGAATTAATACAATTCTTAACCCAATCAATACCTGGTATTATATCATCATCAAATATTGCGACATATTTTGTTTTACATAACAAAGGGATAGTGAATCTACCATAAAATTTAGTATTATAATTACATTTATATGTATTTATTTCTTTGTTTTTTGGTAATGGTTGTTCTATACCATCTACGTGATTATACCAAACATGAATGTTTTTTGGTAATATATTTACTGATTGATTTAATATGGCATTTATTTGACGTTCTAATGTGTGTGGTCTTTTATATACATTAAGTATTACACTAATTTCTTCCATATTACTTCTTATTATAAATTTCTTTATATAGATTAATATATCTATCTAAAATATTATTATTATCAAATTCAGATAAGTCTTTAGGTAAGTTAATTAATTCTTTATTGATGATATTACCTTTTTTATCAACATCATACTGCAAATAATCTTTACCACATAAAAACCCTTCTATTGCAGTTCTACCTAACATAATACCACTAACCAAACCGCATTTTTCAAAATATTCTTCAACTTTATTTGTTTGTCCAAAATACTTAACAAATTCATATTGATTACTTAATTCTGTAGCGTAACCGCTAGTATCTTTACCAACCAACCATAATTCTTTATTTTCATCTTTACATTGATTAACTAAATCATATATAGGTTCTTTTCTTAGATAATCCATAGTACCAACAAATAATATTGAATTTTCCTTTTTATCACTAAATTTAAATCTATTTTTATCAAATAAATTATAAATCATTTCAATATTTTTATCTTCAATACTAAACTTATCAACTAAATAATCTTTTATACTCGGTCTGATTGCTATATATTTTTTAATCGTATTATCGATTAAAGGATTTTCTAAATCAATAATTTCTGACCTAACTATATTTACTTTATTAACATCAGGATATAATTCTAATAATCTTTTTGTGATAGGAGTGTGATTACATTGGATAACATCATATTCTAATTCAGCAACTCTATATAAATTACCAGGATTTGAAACTTGCCCTTTATAAAGCCATTTACCATCACCTCTTAAGTAACTTGGTGGTGTATTAATATCATATAAGGTAATACCATATTGTATAGCCATTTTATTTAATGGACTACCAATATGTTGAGTTATAATACCAACTTCACAACCTTTATTTCTTAAACCTTTAGCTAATTCAAATGTAGATATTTCTGAACCAGTTAAATTAGCGAAACTTAAACAACTTAATAAGACCCTTAATGGTCTGTTTTTAAATTCTTCTTTAATACCTATTGGTAAATGTTCAGCAAATTTATTAACAACATATTTTTTATTATCTTCCCATTCTTGGTTTGTTGCACCAACGCTTTTATGTAATACTCGAATATTAGTTATAACACCAATACGAACACCTTTTAAATGATTTTTAATTGAGAAGTCTACATCATATAAGTGAAATCCTTTTACATCTTCACTAAAGTTTTCTTTTAATCTATCTTTTTGTACAGCAATAAATAAACCATCTACTAATACAACATCTTCAATATTGTTTTTAATATCAGGTGAGTAGTTTGATTGCCACACTTTGTTACCATCGGTATGTTTAACTCTACCACACATATATTTTTTATTGTCCCACCATCTACCAGTTTCACTTAAATATTTTGTACCAGCCATCCCTATAATACCAAAGTCACTTGTTTCAAAATGTTTTAATAATTTCTTACCCCAAGATGTTGTTTCAATAATAACATCATCATGCATAAAGACAACATTATTATATTTACTTTCTTTAAGACCCTTATTATAGATTTTGGTTAATGAATGTTTACCTTTATTTACATAAAATAAAAACTCAACATCTTTACCTAAACCACATTTTTTAATGGTTTCTTCTTTAAAATTTAAATCTTCTTTTTTGGTTGATACAACGATTGATAACATATATTTTATTTGTTAATTTTTGCAAATATATAAATATATTTTTTAAATAACAACTATTTTTAAATCTTTATTTTTTGTTAAATTTGTTAAATCACAATTATTTGGCAAGTATAAATACCCTCCTACGGTAGGATTAAAACCTTTAGGTATTGAGGTTAAGGAACTTAGATATAAATTACCACCTACTGTAGCATTAAACCCTTCTGGTATTGTTTTTATGGAACGTAAATCTAAAGACCCACCTACGGTTGGATTAAACCCTTCTGGTATTGAGGTTAAAGATTCTAAATATAACCAGCCGTGTACGGTTGGATTAAAACCTTCTGGTATTGACATCACGGAACTTAAAACTAAAGACCCACCTACGGTAGGATTAAACCCTTCAGGAATTGATGTTAAGGAACATAAATCTAAATAACCACCTACGGTAGGATTAAATCCTTCAGGAATTGAGGTTAAGGAACTTAAATCTAAATAACCACCTACGGTAGGGTTAAATCCTTTCGGGATTGAGGTTAAGGAAGATAACCATAAATCATCATTAATTTTATCAATCCCGTAGAATTCATTTAAAGTTATATCATGTTCTTTAATAAACTCTTTAATTTCTTTTGTTACTTTCATTATAAAATGATTTATAAAAACAAAAGTAAATAAAAATTATTAATTATCCAAATATTTTAATCGTATAATTCGTCTTGTTGTTTAATTTCTTTATAAGGTGGTTTATTTTCGGTTTCTTGGACGATTTTCTCTTTTTGTACACTTACCACCTCTTTTGGTTTTTCTTTCGTTAAAATAACTGGTTTATAACCATACTTAACAATATTAAATCCTTTTGTTAATATATCAATATAAACTTCATCATAATCAAGTTTATTTAATTCACAATATTGTTTTATTTCTTTAATAACATTATCAATCATTGAACTACTCCGATACTAAAGGGCACTGAGTTTCTTGTTTCATAGACAACAGTAACCCATCATCTCCACAAGCTTTGATTTCGGTAGTTCCTACCGTATTATTTTTTAGAAAAGCGAAGTGTTTGATATTATTTGCAGCTAACAAATCTCTATTGTGTGTTGTACCACAACTTTTACATTTCCAAACTCTATCACTTAACTTTAATTCTTTATTAATTACACCACATGTACACATTTTAGATGATGGTTCAAATTGTCCTATACGCAGTATATTGCACCCATACCATTCAGCTTTATAATCAATCATATTATTGAAATTACCTATAGCAATATCACTTAAAGCTTGTGCTAATTTATGGTTTTTAATCATATTACTAGCTTTAAGTGTTTCTAAACATAACGTATCATAATTAGTAACTAAATAATGTGATGTTTTATGTAAAAAATCATTTCTTTTATTACTTACTTTTTCGTGTAATATAGCTAATTGTTTAATCATTTTTAATCTATTATTACTACCTTTTGTTTTTTTAGATACTTTACGTTGTAATTTCTTTAGTTTATTAATTGATTTACGTAAATATTTGGGATTTTCTATTTCAATACCGTTACTTAATACAGCAAATGTTTTAATACCTAAATCAATACCGATAGCTTGATTTTCGTTTATCGATTTTTTATTAGGTATTGTTTCCTCTAATTGCACTAATATTGAAATATAATATTTACCAGTTGGTGTAACGCTTATTGTACTTGTTTTAATTATACCATAAAATTTCCTATGTAATTTACATTTAATATTAGTTTTAATTTTAGGTATATTAATATAGTTATTTTCAAAATCAACTAATGTATTTTGTGGTATAGAAAAACTTTGATGGTTATCTTTTTTTGATTTAAACTTAGGAAACCCTTTTTTATCTTTAAAAAATTTAGTAAATGCTTTATCTAAATTTTCTAAAGATGCTTGCAAAGATTGACTATTAACTTCTTTTAACCAAGATGTTGCTTCATCTTTTTTAAGTAAAGGTAAGTCTTTTTGTATTTCAAAACGAGATAACCCTTTTCCAGTTTCTTGGTATGATTTAACTTTTTTATCTAAAGCATAATTATATATCCAACGAGAACATCCAATATGTTTAGATATAAGTTCTTGCTGTTCCTTATTGGGATATAATCTATATTTATATGCTTTGTAAATCATAATAACAAATATATTAATAAATATATAGAAAGACAATAAATTTTTAGAATTATTTAATTATTTTTCTAAATTTAATAAATTATTAACACAATTCATCCCACTAACATAAAGGGATAGGGGATTTCTTGTGGTTGTTAAGTTAAATTTCTGATATAATAGTTATTAATCTGATTAGTTCATCCACTTTATTAATAATATTATTACTTCTGTTATTAAAATCCAATAATTCATCATTAATAAAAGTCATTATATTATCGTCTTTCTCAACATCATTTTCTTCAATAAAATCATGATATTCCAATCTAACCAATTTAATTAAGTTATTAATCTTATTTTTTTTATCCAATAAAATATTTTTAACATCTTCTATAGATTTTCCATCAACCAATAAGTTATCATTATAAACATTACCTATTGTTGTCTCTTTAATTTTATTAAAAATAAGATTAATAAATCTTTCGTATTCCAATAAATCATCAAATATAGGTTTAATATTTTTAGTATTAAACACTTTAAATTTTAATTTACTAGCAAGATTTTCCGTTAAAATAACTTTTTTCATTATAAAACAACTTGTTTATAAATATTTTTACTATAACCCAATAAGAAAACATTTGCACTAGAACCAATTGATATTACATTAACTGTAATAACCAAACCTTTAGGTAATGTTACTGATTGACCATTAATAGTTATAGTTGTATCAGCTGACGCATACACTTGATTATATACAAAATCAGTAAAGTTAGCGTTAGCAGCTGAGTGAATTGCTGTATTAATTACATTGAACATATTATATTATTTATATATAAATATTTGTTAATAATAAAAAATTTATTTATTATCTAGTTAATATTGAATGATAGAAATTAGTTTGTACTATACGGTCATCTAAACCATGAGTTCCACCATTTACTCTTCTAGTTAAAGCAGTTATAACTTCATTACTTATACCTCTATTAGCAATAACCCATAAATTATTTCTATCAAAGAAGAAATCTGCTGATTTAAAAAAATATTTAGTTGAAACAATATCAGGGTTAGTCATAACTTCTTGGTCTTTTACGTAATTAGCAAAAGCTTGATAGTTTGCTCTACCAGTTAATTGAATCGCTCCTCTACCCCTAAATCTCCAGCCATCACCGCTAGCAACATTACCATTACCATTTTGATTTGCATATACAAAATTAGCTAATTCAATTGGTTTTCTTATAAATCGTCTAGCAACATCTAATTCAACAGAATTTATTTGTCTATCTTTATTTGTATCGAAATCATGTCTAAATATTCTTGTAATAGACTCCGCAGTTGTATAATTTAAATTTTCTGAAGATACTCTAAAACCACCAGTTTCGTGATGACATTGACCCATAAAATGCGCTAATTGAATATCAGTTGCGATATTACAATCTTTTTTAATTTCAGCTAAAGTTATTTTACCTATAACACCATCTGGCTTTAAGCCTTTTGATTGTTGATATATTTGTATTGGATTCATAATTAATTTTTTATTATATTATTATTTTATATTTGATTTCCAAAAATCACGTTTAACCCATATTGTTTTATGGAAATCTTCTAATACATCTTTTGAAATATCCTTAACCAACTTTTTAAATTTGGCTGTTTCCATTTCATTGTAAAAAACATCTTTCATAACATTTTTTGATTTTGATGATTCAATCTCACCTTTAATTAAATCTATAATATCTTTTTTTGTTAAATTATTCATTTTCTTCTTTTTTATTATCGTTTTTAAATCTTATAATTTGGTCAACAGTTATTAAACCTAAAAAGAACGCAACACCAATTAAATCACATATTAAAATCTCAACAGTAAAGTTATTGTTTTTCCCCCAAATTAAGTGCATGAATATAATACATAAAATTAATGTAAATGCAGTTAATTTTCTTGCACTAAACCCTTCTTTTTGGTTGTTATTAAAAGAACCCATTATGTTCTTACTTAACTCTGTTATAAATTTCTTCATGTTATATCAATTTAAATCTTTCTTTAACCCCAGCGTCAATTAATTCATATACAGTAAATACTTTATTATCTACGTAATAAACGATATTATCATAACCATTATCACGATGCTGTGGTATATCTGTAACATTACCTTCTTCATCTAATTGATATTGTACCTCGCCTAACGTATTTCTTTTAGGTAAAGGTGAGTTATCAATATCATAAGATACTTTACCTTTAATAACTGAATAATCAGCAGCTTTATCTGTAACAACTTCTCCTGTTGGAGACATTAATTGTTCTCTAAGGAATACTGTTATCATTGGGTTAGGTTGGTCATCTTCAATAAATGTATAACCCACTAATTTTAATCTTCTATTTAAACCGTTATGTGTACCATAACTCCATTCTTTATTTGTCATATTTTTTATGTTTTTATTTATTATCCTATTTTAATATTTCCGTAAGCATCTGGTGTATTTGCTTGTAAATTAGAACCTGCTCCACCTACACCAGTTCCAATTGCACCTAAAACATTATCTACTAAATAAACAGCACCTGCTAAATTAATGTTAGCAACACCAGCATTATTAACTATTGCTGTATTACCTATGATTTGTTCATTAGCACCATCACTTCTTATAGCAGAAGTTGTATTTGATGCGTTTAAACATAAACAATAATTATTGATAACACCTGCTCCACCAGTAGTATATAATGCTTCCAAGTTAGTTGCATTAGTTATTAAAGTATTACCAAAAACAACTCCATTTCCTAAACTTGTTTTTGTTATTGCTCTACTAGAACCAGCATAAATGTAATTATTGAAAGCACTACCATATCTTAAATAAACACCAGCATTTGTTGAGTTAATAGTATTATTACTTATTCTACCAGATGAACCAGCATAATAACAATTTATAGCCCAATTGACTGCACCTGTTCCGTTTTCAATTACATTGTTAGCAATAATGTCATTACCACCACACATAATCATACCTATATTAGAACCTGCTAAAAGTATAGCACCTGTAACTCTACTGTTAATAATCGCACCCCCCACCCAAAAAGCACCAGACCTTGTATTTAAATGACAATTATCATAAGTCCCTGAAAATTGACCAGTCGATGTAAAAATATCAATATTTGCATTTCTAATTATTGCTGCTGCCGTATTTAAACTAATCGTTCCATTAGTTGAATACCAAATACCACCATCTATTAATCTTAAATTGGCTTGGTTAAAAATACTAAAAGCATTCTCTGCTTTTATAAGTGTCTTACCAGCAAAAATCTGTAATTGTCTTTGAGTGCTGGCTTGGAAAAAATGAATAACTGCTGCGTTCGTTGCTGATGCAATTGTTCCAACTTGTTCTAATGTTCCACCACCATTCAATGTAAATATCCTATCAGTACCTGCTCCACCAGAAGTAGCAAATCTAAATAAATTAAAATCACCTGAAGTAGTATTACACCATATCCTTCTACCATTCATTTCTATTGTTAATGAAGTTCTATTAGGAATACTGATTTGAGCAGTTACTTGTATATCGCTATAAATATAAACCGTATCTATATCAGCAGTTGCGTTTATTGCAGTTTGTAAATCAGCATAAAATGTTGATTGACCTCCGCTGTTCTTAATACCTATAATTCCATAACCCTCACTTAATGCAACCCAAGCAGAACCATCATATCTATATAACCCATTTAAATCTGTGTTATATAATATAGTATTAGTAACTGGTGATGCGATAGCATTCATTTGAGATGTTGTTAATCTAGGTAATAAGATACCATCGGTAGTGGTATCCATTTCTACTCTACCTCGTAATTGAGTTCTTGTTATATCACTATTACCTATAACAACCGTATTAGAACCTAATCCTCTACTGTTTCTACCAATTACTATTGTATTAACATCACCAGAGTTTAAAACCCTAGCAGTCTCACCAATAACTATACTATTTTCTAAATTACTTACAGTTCCTCCTGTATTAGTTGAAAAAGCTGCACTTCTACCTATAATAACATTGTTGTTACCAGTAATTAAATCTAAACCTGAAAATCCTCCAAAGAAAGAGTTACCAGTTCCATTATTAAATCTACCTGCTCTGAAGCCAAAATAAGAGTTAACTTGTCCTGATGTTATTCCAGTTATATCTTGACCATAAATTGTATTCTGAATACCTGTTGAGTTACTTCTTAATACGTTTAAACCAAAGTGTGTATTAGTAGTATCACCTTTACCTCTTGCTATTACATCATTAAACTCATTTATTCTAAAAACTTCAGTTGCTCCGTTATTAATATTAAATGTATAACCACTTAAGTCATGTACTCTATTACTTGTAAACGTTAAATCAGTATTAGCAAAATTTGTGTCAGTTGGTATAATAGATGATAAATCGACTGTGTACGCACTTAATGTGTCAGTTCTATTAAACACAACAGTATTACCTACAAGTGTACTACCAGTAGTGTAAAAGTTATCGGTTGTATAACCAGTTAAATCTCCATAAGTAATAAGTGATAACGGAGTATAATTAGCTGAATAATCAGAATCATATTGTAATCCTTTAGGTACAAGTGTATCATCTTTAAAATAATGTTTATCATTTTTATTACTTAATACTAATTGAGTACCATTATCTGCTATTGTAACACCTTGGTTATTAACACTTACTTGTTCATTATATAACTTATCAGTAATTACAGCATCTGTAATATTTGTAGTAAGTGTAGCATTTTCAATAAACACATAAAATAAACTACTACCATCATAAGTTACTCTTACAAAATTAGGTACACTTGAATAATCTAAACCTAAAAGTGTAGCAGCATCTAAAGCTTCATTACCTTGCCCAGTAAAATCTACACCTTCAGTAAACGTAATACCATTAACCACTATGTTTTGACCTGAACCATTAACTATACCACCTACTGGTAAATCTAATTTTAATAACCTATTATCATTATATTGTATTGTAGATGAACCTACAAATGTACCTAAAAATGTACTTGAATTACTGTCAAGATTATTATTAACAGATAAGCCACCAGGATTAGTATTTATTATTGTACCTACACCTGTACCGTCATAAGTAGTTAAATGGTTACCTTGCCAAGAAGTTGAGTTAATTCTAAATTGTGATATATTTATACCATCAGTATTACCACCGATTTCAAATAATTCGGTAGAACTACCGCTAAGTGTTGTTGTTACCTGTGTAAGTTCACCACCTAAGTCTACTGAATTACCATTAGCTGTTGTACCATTACCATCAGTAAGTGTTACAGTTAATGATGATAAATCGACTGTGTACGCTGAAAGTATATCATTTCTATCAAAAACTACAGTA